>VOFF01000715.1_pt1 | contig 88001 bp, 135 predicted proteins | sample 5384061 | NCBI WGS metagenome assembly VOFF01 (sample SAMN12384725, study PRJNA508395) | human gut metagenome | isolation source: healthy gut E | host: Homo sapiens | reverse complement strand
TTTATACATATAATACTACAACAAAATTAAGGCATAGTTTTTATACTATGTCTATACATCGTTAGTTTTGTTGTATAGCATACGCAAAATAAGCATGACAAAAAAGCCCATATTGAAAATCAGTTAATTAAGCGATTATTAAGTGAATCACAGAAGCCTTGAATATGACACAATCCCCTTTGTATTACAGGTATGAAGATACTGCACAGGGAAAAGCCTTTTCGGGAATTGGAAAAAATTTTGTTCGTGAATTGTATTCGGAAATTGAAAATAAGAAAGAGTATGAATTCTTGAGAGGGAATAAGGAACTCGAATCAATTTTTGAGGAACACTTGAAATAGGTTGTAAAAATGTATGGAAATAGATGTAGTTGAGAAAGAAGAAAATTTTTGACATTTCCACAGATGCGTGCTAATATGATTATAGAAAAAGAGTGCTACCGATAGACGGTTAGTCCACATACTTATTGATTACAAAAAAATAACCGTTCAGTTTGCAGGCTGGGGCGGTTATTTTTTGTGGTTTATGATTATCTTTGCCTAATGTATATCCGATACTAAAGCAGGTTAAGCCGAAGCTCACTACTGCTATGAAGTCGACAATACTCATTGGCTTAGCCCTCCTTTCCAGTGGATTCCCTTTCAGGTTTCTATGTAATCAGAGGGTCACAGTCCCTCTGTAGAAGGACTAACCGCCTACCGTTATGGTAGCACCCATGTTTCGATTATAACAGTTAAAAACTACCGGTGCAATATAAAGTTGGTAGAGAAGTATCTAGTATCTACAGAAGAGAATCGGTTTGAGTATTCTCCGGTGCCAAAACGGTGCCAAGAAATCAGGCAAATCAAAATAGGTGGTGCAATTCAGCTGTTTTTCACTGTATTTTGGAGAGAAAACCATAAAAAATATGAGATAAAACGGGATTAAAGTATCGTGAAGGTGGACGTACTGTAGGATCAGGTCGTGTTGCTACTATCATCGAGTAAATAATAGTTGGCCAGAAAAAAAAATGGAGAGTATTTGTTATTGTCTAAATTTGATGAGGAAGTTGTTTTTGAATATCATATTACAATCCGAGATGAAGATTTTAATCTTGGTATTTTGACAATGCGCACACCGGAAGGAGTATTTGAAGCCGATTTTGATGCGTAAAGATGATGCAACGAGCGAGGGACTATTACGTGATTCTACATGGATTATATACGTTATAGAATTAAAAAATTTTAACAATAATAATAAAAAAATTGGAGGATAAATTAAGATGAAAGAAAAGATTCATGCATTATCAGAAGAGATGGTTGCTAATTTGGGAAGACTGGTTGCAATTGATTCACAGCTTGGCACACCGGAAGAAGGAAAGCCATTTGGAGAAGGACCAGCTAAAGCACTTAGCGTAGGACTTCAAATTGCGGAAGAGATGGGATTCCGTACAGTGAATTTGGACAATTACTGTGGATATGCTGAAATGGGCGAGGGTGATGAGATCGTTGGTATTGCCGGACATCTGGATATTGTACCTGTAGGTGGAGACTGGAGTTATGATCCGTTTAAACTGACACGCGAGGGTGATCATGTTTATGGTCGTGGAACAACAGATGATAAGGGTCCGGTTCTGGAAGCACTTTATGCAATGAAACTGCTTCGTGATTCAGGCGTAAAACTTAATAAACGTGTTCGTCTCATTATGGGATGTAATGAGGAAACAGGTTCCAAATGTATGGAACATTATAATGAAGTGGCAGAAGAATTATCCTGTGGCTTTACCCCGGATGCCAGCTTCCCGTGTATTCATGGCGAAAAAGGTCATATGGGTATGACTGTGTATTCTAAGAACACCAGGATTATTTCCATGAATGGTGGCTTTGTATCTAATGCAGTATGTGATAACTGCACAGCAGTTATTCCGGCAGAAGATGGTCTGAAAGAAAAACTGGAAGCAGCTCTTGCTGAAACAAAACTTCAGGAATACAAAATAACAGAAGAAAACGGTGAGATCAGTATTTACGCAAAAGGTGTTCCGGCACATGCCAGCACACCGACTCTTGGTGTTAATGCAGCAGGTGTGACATTTGAATGCCTTGCAAAAGCCGGATTCGAAGATGACTTCGTAAAATTCTATAATGAACATATTGGAACTTCTTGTGATGGAGTTGGAGTTGGATTAAAATGCCAAGATGCATATGGAGAATTGACACTTTGTAACGGAATTGTGAAAACAGAAGATGGTGTGATCTCTTGTACAATTGATATCCGTGTTCCGGTTACATTTAAAGAGGAAGATATCCGCAGTATGTGTGAAGGAAAATTAGAGGATGAAAATGGACGAATTGAAATTAACAGTATCGGGAATCCATTGTTTTTCCCAAGAGAGTCACCGCTGGTAGAGGCCTTATACAAAGCGTATGTTGATGTGACAGGAGATACGGAAAATGAGCCAATGGTAATTGGTGGGGGAACTTATGCAAAAAACATTGAAAAAATATTATTGCATTTGGACCGGAAAAACTAGGAGTAGATTATCGTATCCATGGTTCAGACGAATATATTCTTGTATCCGAGATGGAAGAAGCTGTTCTGATTTATATGGAAGCAATCAAGAATCTTCTTGCTATATAGAATGTAAAAATATAATAATAAAATCAGGATCATCTGTGAGGCGGGTGCTCCTGATTTTATTATTTCATAGGAAATTCCATTTCCAGTGTTATTGAGGGAGAGCAATTTTCAGAAATTCTTCCATAGCTCTGCTGATGTAGCGTCCTTTTTCCAGTAAAATGATACATTTCGATTACAGTTCTTGCCGGGAAGTTTATAAAAAATAAGTTCTGAAGTTGCCGGTGCGCTTGCGAGCAGGAGATCCCCGATAAAAGTGATCCCCATTCCAGAACAGGCGATATTATAGGCGGTCATCTGTTGATCTAGTCGAAAAATTGTATGCGGAGTAAAGTTGTTTTCCTGGCAAATCGTTAGAGCACGCTTACCGGTATCGTTATCTGAACGTAGAATAATAAAGGGCTCATTTGCAAAACTGTTTAGTGGAACGGAAAGAACCTCCGGAGAAAGGAAACTACCGTCATGAATGGTCTCAATAGGAATCTGATATTTCTGCAGTCGGGTATTTACGGAGTAGCTTTTGGGAACGGCAAGTAAAAAAGATATTCTTTTTTGATAAACATAGTGATCAAAAATCTGCTCATCTAAAATACAGTTATCGATCATTAAATCTAGTTTTCCTGCTTGGAGGAGCAGAGAAAGATTCGCGCTGCTTTCCTCTACGAGAGAAATCTGGATATTAGGAAATTTTTGGGAAAAATCAGCAATAAGGGGAGGCAGAATCCACGAAGAAAAAAAGTTACTTCCGCCTATGTTGAGTGTTCCGGTTTTTAAATCTCCTAAATCGCGAATAAAATTTTCGAGATTATTTTCAATATCCATGACTTTTTCAACAGCCTGTATATAATGTTCGCCGACCTCTGTCAGTTGTAAGGGTTTTGTGCTTCGGTCAAAGATAGGAGAACCGATGCGATTTTCTATTCGTTTTACATTGGCGCTTAAAGAAGGCTGCGAAATAAAAAAGGCTGGCGGCAGCTTTTGAAAAACTTTTTTCTTTTATATACTTCATAGACATATTTCATTCCTTGAAACATATTATCCCCCTTTGAAAATATAATTTTTAAGCTATATAATCTATAAAAATATATGTATTTGATTATATTATAGCAGAGATATATAATCAGGACAACTAAAAGAAACGAACCAAAAATGATTCGCTGGGAGAATGAATGGTAAAAGGAGAGTAACTATGGACGATATGAAAAAACAGACTATCGTGTAGAAAGGGATTCTATTGGTGTAAAGGATATTCCGGAAGATGTATATTATGGAGTACAATCCTTACGTGCGGCTGAAAATTTCCACATTACGGGGCTGAATATGCATCCGGAAATTATTAACAGTCTTGCATATATCAAAAAAGAGTCGTCGCTATTACAAACTGTGAAGTCGGTATTCTTGAGAAGAAAAAAGCAACAGGCTATTGTACAGGCTTGTGATGAGATTATTGAAGGAAAATTTCATGATGATTTTATAGTAGATCCTATACAGGGGGAGCAGGAACATCTTTAAATATGAATGCCAATGAAGTAATTGCAAATCGCGCGATTGAGATACTGGGAGGAAAAAAGGGCGATTATACAATTATAAATCCTAACGATGATGTGAATTGTGGACAGTCGACAAATGATGTCATACCAACTGCCGGAAAGATGACTTCTCTTCGTTTGTTGCAGAATCTGAAGAAACAGCTTCTTCGCCTCTATGATGCTCTTAATGAAAAAGCGACAGAGTTTGATCACATAATAAAAATGGGGCGTACACAGATGCAGGATGCAGTACCAATTCGTCTGGGACAGGAATTTAAGGCATATTCGGTAGCAATCATGCGTGATATCCACAGAATGGATAAAGCAATGGATGAAATGCGGACTCTCAATATGGGAGGAACCGCCATTGGAACAGGTATCAATGCAGATGAGAATTATTTGAGAAGAATTGTTCCTAACCTTTCAGAAATTTCAGGAATGGACTTTATACAGGCTTTTGATCTGATTGATTCCACTCAGAATCTGGATCCATTTGTAGCCGTTTCCGGTGCTGTGAAAGCATGTGCGGTAACTCTTTCCAAAATGTCTAATGATCTCCGTCTGATGTCCTCCGGTCCACGTACTGGTTTTGGGGAGATTAATCTTCCGGCAAAACAGAATGGTTCCTCTATTATGCCAGGTAAAAGTTAATCCGGTTATTCCTGAAGTAGTGAATCAGGTGGCTTTTAATATTATTGGTAATGATGTTACCATTACCATGGCTGCAGAGGCTGGTCAGCTGGAATTAAATGCGTTTGAGCCGATTATTTTCTATTGCATGTTTCAGTCTATCGATACTCTTGGCTATGCAGTCCAGACATTGGTAGATAATTGTATTGTAGGAATTACGGCAAATGAAGAAAGATGCCGTTATCTGGTAGAAAACAGTGTAGGAATCATTACAGCGATTTGTCCGCATGTAGGTTATGAAAAAACAGCAGACATTGCGAAAAAAAGCAATTAATTCCAATGAATCTGTAAGAAGCTTGATTTTGAAAGAAAATATTATGGATGAAGAGGAACTGAGTCGAATTCTTGATCCAATTCATATGACAGAACCAGGTATTTCAGGAAAAAGATGTTCTTATGAAAATTTAAGATGAAAAATTAAGATGAAAATCACATATGATATATGCCCCAGAGTTTTAGGACTCTGGGGTTTTTGTATTTATTACACAGGAAAGATTTTGAGTGATATAGTCAGGAGAGAGAATGGTTGATTACAGAAAAAAAAACATCGATATAATAAAAAGCACATGAGATTAAAAATAAGAATGAGGTGTGGCTGCCATGAAATTTATACATATATCGGACTTGCATCTGGGAAAACGTGTGAATGAGTTTTCGATGCTGGAAGATCAAAGAGATATTTTGAAGAAAATACTTACTGTCGTTGATGAAGAAAAAGCCGGAGGCAGTTTTCATTGCTGGAGACGTCTACGATAAATCAATACCGCCTATAGAGGCAATCCAGTTATTTGATGATTTTTTGTGTCAGTTATCAAGAAAAAAAAGTGCAGACATTCATAATTAGTGGTAATCATGACAGCGCGGAGAGAATTGCATTTGGTGGTCGATTGATGAGAGAAAGTGGTGTGTATGTTGCACCGGCATATTCTGGAAATACAGATTCGATTGTACTGACAGATGAATGGGGACCGGTTAATATTTATTTGTTACCATTTGTAAAGCCAGTAAACGTAAAGCATTTTTTTGAAGAGGAACAGGTGGAAAACTATACAGATGCTTTGCGCGTTGCAGTGGAGCAGATGAAAGTAAATCCGGATGAAAGAAATGTAATCGTGACACATCAGTTTGTAACTGGGGCGAAGAGAAGTGAGTCGGAAGAGATTTCTGTGGGGGAACAGATAATGTAGATGTAAATGTATTCGAAAATTTTGATTATGTAGCACTGGGCCATATTCACGGACCGCAGAAGATTAGCAGAGAGACAGTGCGATATTGTGGAACTCCGTTAAAATATTCTTTTTTTCGGAGATTCACCACAAAAAAGTCTGTGACAATCGTAGAAATGAAACAAAAAAGGGAAATGTAGTTATTCGAACAAAAAAGAATTGAATCCTTTACATGACTGGTATGAGATAAAAGGAAGCTATATGGAAGTGGCGGAAAAATCTTATTATGACAGTCTGGACAGAAATTGTTATATGCATATTACATTGACAGATGAAGAAGATATACCAGACGCGGTACGGAAATTACAAGTTATTTATCCGAATCTTATGAAATTGATTATGACAATCAAAGGACGCGTGGAAGGAAATCATTTGCGGATGTGCAGGAAGTAGAAGAAAAAACACCGTTTGATATATTTGAAGATTTATATGAAAAACAGAATAATCAGGAAATGAATGAAGAACAGAAGCAATTGATTCATTCGTTAATTGAAAAAAAAAATCTGGGAGGATAAGAATTGAGACCGAAAAAATTAAAACTATCTGCATTTGGACCGTATGCAGGTTGCGAGGAACTGGATATGGAAAGGCTTGGAACAGGTGGATTGTATTTGATCACCGGAGATACAGGAGCAGGTAAAACGACAATTTTTGATGGTATTGTCTATGCATTATATGGTGCGGCCAGTGGTGAGAATCGGGAACCGGCAATGCTTCGGTCAAAATATGCAGATGCGCAGGTTCCGACAGAGGTAGAACTTTTTTTGAAAATGGGGGGCAGGAATATAAAGTCCGGAGAAATCCGGAGTATGAACGACCGGCAAAAAAAGGTGGAGGAATGACACTTCAGAGAGCAGAGGCCGAATTGACATATCCGGATGGCCGTGTAGTTACAAAACAAAAAAGAAGTGAATAAAGCAATTATTGAAATTTTAGGTCTGAATCGAAATCAATTTCTTCAAATCGCGATGATTGCACAGGGAGATTTTCAAAAAATTATTACTGGCAGATACAAAAAAGAAAGACAGGGAATTTTCCGGGAGATTTTTAAGACAGGCGGTTATCAGATTTTACAGGAAAAATTGAAAGCGGAATCAGGTAAACTTTCGGATGAGCTGGAATTTGCAAGAAGAAGCGTAAATCAATATTTAGAAGGAGTGTTGGGAAAAAGAAGAGATCAACTTTGCAAAAACTTCCTATGGAAGAAGCAATTGCTGCGATAAAAGAATTGATAGGATTAGATCAGGAAGAAGCGGAAAATATAAATTGCAAGCTTCAGAATCTACAAAAAAGAGTTGGAGCAGATACAAGAGCATTTACAAAAAAGCGCAGACGAGAGAGCAGACGATTCGTACGCTTGAATTGGCTGAAGCTGATTATATAAAGGTGCAGGAACAAGGTGAAAAAAATTCAACAGGAGTGGGAAGGACAAAAGAAAAAGCAGGAAAATAGAGAGGAGCTGGAAGTAAAAATTGCTCAAATTCAGACACAGATATCGATTTATCAAGAACTAGAAGAAAAAAGAAAAAGAGAATAATAGAAAGAAAAAAATTTCTAAAAGAGGAGAAAGAAAGGTTACAAACGCAGGACATTGAAAGAGAAGAGTTACAAAAGCGTCTGAAGGATGATGAAAGCGAGAAAAATACAATTGGAAAATGAGCCGGAACGGAAGACGGAATTACTGTTTCGAAAGGAAAAATTAGATTCTGAAAAAGAAGAACTAAAACAGGTTGTGGAAAATACAAAGAAGTATCATTTACTTTGTGGAAAGCTTTCCGAGATTCAGGAGCAGTATGTGGATAAAGCTCAGATTGCAAAGGAAAGAAAGACAGAGTATGAGCTCGCATATCAGACATTTTTAGATGGACAGGCAGGGGTGCTGGCAAAGCATTTAAAAGAAGGAGAAGCGTGCCCAGTGTGCGGCTCAAAGAGCATCCTAAGAAAGCTTGTGGTACGGAATATATCCCGTCACAGAAGGAACTGGAAGAAGTTAAGCGAAAATGGGAACAGGCAAGGAATCAGATGGAGGCTTCCAGCCAGGAGGCGGCTGAACTATTGGGAAAAAGTAAATGCTCAAAAAGAACGGGCGGCGGATCAGAAGCAGATTGAGGAGCAAGAAAAAAGACTCACAGATGAAGAATACAAACTTCAAGAACAAATGAAAAGTAATAAGAAAAAAAGGTTGAAAGATATCAATTACTCCAAAATCAGATTCAGAAGATACAAGAGCAGATTACTACGAAACGTGAGGAACGAGAAAAAAAAAATATCTGGTCAGATTGCAGCTTTAAAAGCAGAGATAGATATGGAAAACAAACAGTTTGAAGAGCAACAGCAGAATCTTAGGTATGAAGACTGGAAACAGGCTGAGATAGAACTTCAGAACCTGCAGACAGTGAAAAGAAACAGCCGGCGGAATATGACAGCTCAGAAAAATCTGCAAAAATGGAATGGCGATATGCGAAAGCTAGAAGGGAAACTGGAGCAATGCAACAAGCAGCTTGAGAATCTCGGAGAATTTTTTGTGGAGCGCGAACAGGAAAAAAAACACAACATTAGTGGAACAAAAAGAGCTGATTATGAAAGAATGTTAAAAGAGCTTCAATTACGACTGGCGACAAATCAAAAAGCTCTTTTGAATATTGAACAGAAGTCGAAAGATATCATAGTTTTGGAACAAAAATGGGCGTTGGTGAAAGCACTGTCAAATACGGCAAATGGAAACATTTCCGGGAAAGAAAAAAGATCATGCTGGAAACTTATGTTCAGATGGCGTACTTTGAACGGATTTTACAGCGGGCAAACGTAAGATTTATGGTTATGTCGGAGGGACAATATGAACTCGCAAGAAGTGTTGTGGCTGGAAATAATCGAAGCCAGAGTGGTCTGGAACTAGATGTCATTGATCATTATAATGGCACAAGACGAAGCGTTAAGACATTGTCTGGAGGAGAGTCTTTCAAAGCTTCGCTTTCATTAGCGCTGGGGCTTTCGGATGAAGTTCAGTCCAGAGCAGGAGGAATAAGGTTAGATTCCATGTTTGTGGACGAAGGTTTTGGCTCGTTGGACGAAGAATCACTGGAGCAGGCAATAAAAGCCCTGGCTGGATTGACGGAAGGCAATAAACTTGTTGGAATTATTTCTCATGTAGGAGAATTGAAGGAAAGAATTGACAGACAAATTATAGTGACAAAGGAAAAAGCCGGAGGAAGTCGGGCGGAGATTATTTGAAAGGAAATTGCTCAATCGTTTTGCAAAGAAAGAAAGTTGTCTGGTTCTATAAATTGAGGTAAGATAGATGTAACAACATGCGAGGGAGGCAAAGTGATGTTATATATTGGCGTTGATCTTGGAACTTCAGCGGTAAAATTGTTAATGATGGATGAAAACGGCAATATTCAGAAAATTGTATCAAAAAGAATGTCCATTATATTTTCCATACCCGGGCTGGTCAGAACAGAATCCACAGGATTGGTTTGCGCAGTCAATGGAAGGAATAAAAAAGAACTGACATCTGAATGTGATAAAAGTCAAGTGGCAGGAATTAGTTTTGGTGGTCAGATGCATGGGCTGGTTGTACTTGATAAAGAGGATCAGGTAATTCGTCCGGCAATTTTATGGAATGACGGAAGAACTACAAAAGAGACTAACTATTTGAATCAGGTCATCGGAAAGGATAAATTATCCGAGTATACAGCAAATATTGCGTTTGCAGGTTTTACAGCGCCAAAGATCCTCTGGATGAAGGAAAATGAACCGGAAAATTATAAAAAAAATCGCAAAGATTATGCTGCCAAAAGATTATCTGGCTTACCGGCTTTCAGGTTCGTTTTGTACAGATATGTCAGATGCTTCGGGAATGCTGCTCATGGATGTGGAAAACAGATGTTGGTCAAAAAGAAATGCTTGATATTTGTGGACTTGAGCAGGAACAGCTTCCGAAGCTCTATGAAAGCTATGAGGTAGTCGGAACATTGAAGCCGGAAGTAGCAAAAGAACTGGGCTTTTCCGAGAATGTAAAAGTGATTGCAGGAGCCGGGGACAATGCGGCAGCGGCAGTCGGCACAGGAACGGTTGGAAACGGAAGATGTAACATTTCCCTTTGGAACATCAGGAACAATCTTTATCTCCAGTGAAAAATTCGGAGTAGATAAGCATAATGCCCTTCATTCATTTGCGCACGCAGACGGACATTATCATCTGATGGGGTGCATGCTTAGTGCGGCGTCTTGCAACAAGTGGTGGAACGAAGAAATCCTCGGAACGAAAGATTACGTGGCAGAGCAGGCGGACATAAAAAATCTTGGAGAAAACAGAGTTTTTTATCTTCCATATCTGATGGGAGAACGATCTCCACACAATGACCCGGACGCGAGAGCCATGTTTATCGGTATGTCCATGGACACAACAAGGGCAGACATGACACAGGCAGTGTTGGAAGGTGTGGCATTTGGACTTCGTGATTCTCTGGAAGTGGCAAAAGTCTTGGCATTCAGATTGACCGGACGAAAATCTGCGGCGGCGGTGCAAAAAGCCCGCTGTGGAGAAAAATTATTGCAAATGTCATGAACTTAAAAGTAGATGTGATTGAAAGTGAAGAAGGACCGGCACTTGGCGGAGCAATGCTGGCAGCAGTTGGCTGTGGTGAATATCCGGATGTAGAGACGATTGCCGAAAAGCTTGTAAAAGTTGTGGATACAATTGAACCGGAACCAGAACTTGTAGCGAAATACGAAGAACGGTATCAGCAGTTCAGAAAATTGTATCCGGCAGTGAAAGGGTTGTTCTAGATAAATTCATTGTTTATAGTGTTTGAAGAAATTCCCACAACGTTTTCTCAACAGAATCGGTCGTGTGTGTAGCGTAATCCGCTACCCGGTGGCAGCAGTCGTCATAGCATAGCTTGTATTGGACAGCTGCAACATTTCCAGATCATTATACTGATCTCCGAATGTGATACCATTCTTTTGATCCATGCCAAGGGAAGATACGATATTGGAAAGGGCAGAACCTTTATTGGCATTCGGTGCAATAAAATCAATCCAGATATTCCCGGAGGTTACAATCTTGATTCGATCACCGAAACGTTCTTGAAAATAGGCGCGAAGACGTTTTTCAGTTCCGTCAAAATCACATACGGCGATTTTGATAAAAGGCTCTTTGATATCACGCACATTTTGAACAACGTCCATGTCATAACCAACATCGTTACGGATATGATCGATGTAGTCAGAATCTTTTGAGTCGGTATATCCGGTTCGGGCTGTAGAAATTAAAGTGTGGCAATGACCATATTCTTTTTGCAGCGTCTGCGATTTCATAGATGAGATCAGTATCAATATGTCCTAATGAGACAATCTTGCCATCATGTACACACATAGATCCATTTTCTGCAACATAGGAGATATCATCCTTCACAGGGGCAAATAGACGTTGGAGATTTTTGTACTGGCGGCCGCTGGCTGCAATAAAATGTATCCCATGTTCTTTTAACTGGCGGATAATGTCAAATAATTCTGGATTCAGAGTGGTTGCGTGACCATGAAGTAAAGTTCCGTCTACATCGCTGGCAATATATTGTATCATAATAGTTCCTTTCTTTCTGAGCTGTAAGATGATTAAAGTCAAGCACTTGCTTAAAAGTAAGCTTGTGTAAAAAAATCTTATGTTATCTTTCTGTATTAATTGTCGTACCTGTGTTGATAATAGAAATCTTATCTATTATAATATAAAAAAGGCGTCAAAGAAAAGACGACAATGAAAAGAGGAGGCTATAACGTCATGAAAATCGGAATTGGTAATGATCATGCAGCAGTAGACATGAAGAATCAGGTAGTAGAGTACCTGGAAGGAAAAGGATATGAAGTTGTGAACTTTGGTACAGATACATATGAGAGCTGTAATTATCCAGAGTACGGCGAGAAAGTTGGACGAGCTGTTGCAGCAGGAGATGTAGATCTTGGTATCCTGATCTGTGGTACAGGAGTTGGAATCTCTTTGGCAGCAAATAAAGTAAAAGGTGTTCGTGCAGTTGTTTGCTCAGAGCCATATTCTGCAAAACTTTCCAGACAGCATAACAATACCAATATTCTGGCATTCGGTGCCCGTGTAATCGGAATTGAGCTTGCAAAGATGATCATCGATGAATGGTTAAGCGCAGAATTTGAAGGTGGAAGACACCAGACCAGAGTAGATATGATTACAGCAATTGAGAATAAATAAGCAAAAAAATAATCAGTAAAATAATCAGTAAACAAAACTGTTGCTTTGTGAAGGATAATCTGACGAAGCAGCAGTTTTTTTTGTTGCTTTAAGCATGCGACAAAAAGGTCCGGTGGACCTTTTTTGCGCTATAAAAGTATTCGAAGGAAATTGCTAGTGAAAGTTTATCTGTGCAGAAAATTTTTTTTTTGGAAATCTGTACATTTCCACATTTTAGAAAAAATCACCTATCTGATTTTTGAGTCATACTATAATATAAAAAAAAAGATTTTGAGGAATAAATATGCCATATTCTATGATGTTAGATAGTGGTCACGGGGGAAGTGATCCTGGAGCAGTTTATCGGGGGGGCGCCGTGAAAAAAAGATGATACATTAAGGCTGACGCTTGCAGTGGGAGAGATTCTTCAGGAAAATGGAATTGAGGTACTTTACACCAGGACAACAGATGTGTATTTGTCCCCATATGAGCGGGCGGTAGAGGCAAATCAGGCAGGAGTGGATTTTTTCCTGTCGATCCATCGAAACTCTTATCCGACAGATAATGAAGTAATGGGAGTGGAAAGTCTGATCTATGATTTGTCTGGACTTAAATATCGGATGGCGCAGGAAATTAATGAACAATTGGAGACAGTGGGGTTTGTGGATCTAGGGGTGAAAGCAAGACCGAATCTTGTAGTGTTGAAGCGGACACAGATGCCAGCTGTACTTGTAGAGGCTGGATTTATCAATTCAGATACGGACAATGAATTATTTGATTCTAATTTTCAGGATATTGCACAGGCAATTGCAACAGGAGTCCTGGATACATTGGAAAATGCCGGAGTTCTGAAAGAACCGGAAACGCCGGTGGAACAGACGAAGTACCGTATTCAGGTCGGACTGTTCCGGAACCGGAACAATGCAGCGAGGCAGCAAGAAACACTGGAAGACCGTGGATTTCCGGCATATATAGATCAATGGAAACAATATTACCGGGTGATTTCCGGAGAATATGATATGCTGGACGAAGCAGTGGCGGCACAGAGAAGACTCAAGAGAGCCGGATTTGAGACGCTCTTGATACAATAATCATTCAGGTACTCGCTTTGAGCCAACGCCCAGACTAAAATTGTTCAGGTGCTCATTCAGAGCCAGCCTCCCAACTAAAATTATTCAGATACTCGCCCAGAGCCCAACGTCCCAACTAAAAAGCAGTTGTGATGTGTGGCGTATCCGCCAGATAAATTTTAAAAACAACTTTAAAAATGTAATCATTTTACAGTTGTTTTATAAAAATTCTGCCTGGCTCTGAACGAGTACATTTTACAAAGATTTAGCATTTCTCTGTAAACTGATTTAACATGCAGTTCCTATAATGTACATGAAGAAAAAGAAAGAGATGGTGCGGACCACATGAAGATGTGAGAGCATCTAAGATATCAGAGGTGCGCAGTAGAAGTATGTCATGCAATTGCATGACGCGCACCTCGTAGCAAGAATGCCGAGGCATTCTTGAAAGTTGTTTCATATGCAGGGAGGAACGAATATGAGATTTTTATGGGAAATGACAGGAAAAAATATTTGGAGCGGAAGCACAGGACGGAACATTTTTATCAGCAAATGTATTGCTGTGGAGTGTTACAACATTTATAGTTGGAATGTTCTTCTGCACGGCAATCGGAAAAATTGCATTGATTGACTGTATAGCAAATGTAATGTGTTGCTGTTTATGCCGGAGTGATCGGCGGAGTGATCGGTGGATTTTTATTCCTGATACACAGACATAACGGGAAACAGTTATAAGAGTTAAAAATTATAGAGGTTTAATAGAAGATATTTTGAATTACATCAAAAGATATAAAAAGAAAAGGCATGTTCTGACATGAAATTTTAAGAACTTGCCTTTTTCTTTTTAATTATTATATACCTACAAAAACCGTTCGGAACAGAATTTGTAGATATGTCTACTTATTATTCTTCAGAATCCTCATCATAGTCCACTTTCTCCGGCAGATACACATGAACTTTCTCAATACGGTTTTTATCCAGAGATTCTACAACCAGTCGAATACCATCGGATGTTGTGACAGAATCGCCAAGTTCCGAAGCCGGTCCAGATGCTCGATGATAAATCCACCGAGGGAATCATATTCTTCGGATTCCAGATTCAGTTCCAGACGGTCATTGAAGTCGTCCAGGTTGACAGAACCTTCTACCAGATATTCTTTTGTCAGAAATTTTGTGAACAAAATCTTCTTCATTCTCGTCATATTCGTCATGAATTTCACCGACAATTTCTTCCAGGATATCTTCCAGTGTGATCAAACCGGAAGTTTCACCATATTCATCCAGAACAATTGCGATGTTAAAGGATGTCTGACGCATCTCCACAAGAAGCTCGGAAATATTCTTATACTCATAAGTAAAATAAGCTTCTCGCATAATATCCCGGATATGGAATTCTTTTGTGTTTCCGTAATCGTAAAGCAACAAGTCTTTCATGTTAATCGTACCAATCACATTGTCAGTCGTATCTTCATAAATCGGCAGCCTTGTGAATTTATCTTCGCGGAAAATGTCAATCAATTCTTCATATGTGCAGTTTACATCTGCAAATGTTACGTGAACGCGGGGAACCATAACATCTTTAGCTGTTGCATCTCCGAGATCTACCACATTGTAGATCATTTCTTTCTCTTCGGATTCGATAACGCCGTCTTCATGGCTGACATTTACGATAGTACGAAGTTCATTCTCGGTCATGGCGCGTTTGTGGTCATTCGGATCTACGCGCAAAATGAAAAGAACAACGTTGGTCAGACCATTGATAATGAAGACGAACGGTGTCATGATCTTCATAAATATATGGATGATTGGTGCGTATACCAGAGATACCTTCTCAGCGTGGATGGTAGCCATTGTCTTCGGTGTAATCTCACCGAAAAGCAGAATCGCTACAGTTAAAATTCCGCTGGCGATTGCGACCATGGAGCCTCCGAGACTGTAAGCCAGAGTTGTGGTCAGCGATGCGGCAGAAAGGTTCACGATGTTGTTACCGATCAGTATAGCGGTTAGCATCTTAGAAGAATCATCCGTAATTTTTAATACAGTTTTTGCGTTTTTGTTGCCTTCATCGGCAAGGTTGCGGATTCGAATTCGGTTTACTGTTGTAAGTGCAGTCTCTGCAGAAGAAAAAAAAGCAGATAGTGCTAACAGTACAATCAGTACAATAAATAGTATAGTATCATTCGAGTCCAATGATAAATCACTCCTTTTGATAATTATGTAATTAAGAGTAATATACAGCATTTACGGAGATTTTGCAAGAAGAAAGGAAGTATCGGGGAACGTAAATGAGACAAGGTGCCTAAAGTGTATCGGTAAACATTGAACTTGTGGCTTTTTTATTGTATGATAAGAATATTCTTTGCGGTGCTTAGAATAACTTTCAGTATAGGAGCAGATTTTTATGAATCAGAACTTTTATGATAAATTGAACAATGTGATAGGCAAAGGATAGCATTTTTGCTCGATGAGCCGATGAGCCGTCACACTACATTTCGTGTGGGCGGACCGGCAGATTTCTTCGTGACACCAAAGGCGAAGGAAGAAGTAAGAGATGTGATCCGTATCTGTAAAGAAGCAGGAATGCCGTATTATATTATAGGAAATGGAAGTAATCTTCTTGTGTCTGATGCAGGATACCGCGGTGTGATCGTTCAGATTTATAAGGAAATGAATGAAGTGAAGGTAGAAGGTGATCTTGTAAAGGCACAGGCTGGAGCATTGCTTTCAGGAATCGCGGCTAAAGCGCTGGGGCAGAGCTTTCAGGTTTTGAATTTGCTTCCGGAATTCCGGGGACAATCGGAGGTGCCTGTGTGATGAATGCAGGAGCCTACGGCGGAGAGATGAAGGATGTACTGGAATCTGTGACAGTGCTTACAGGTGAAGGTAAGATTATAGAACTGGGCCGTAATGAACTGGAGCTTGGATACCGCACTAGTGTGATTGCAAAGAAAGGTTATATTGTGCTTGGGGCGGTGTTGAAGCTTGAGCGCGGAGACGGAGAGAAGATCAAAACTTATATGGATGAGCTGAAGGAGAAGCGTGTGACGAAACAGCCGTTGGAATATCCAAGTGCCGGAAGTACGTTTAAGCGTCCGGAAGGATATTTTGCAGGAAAACTGATTGAGGATGCCGGACTTCGGGGATTTCAGGTCGGAGGAGCACAGGTGTCCGAAAAGCACTGTGGTTTTGTGATCAACCGGGATCATGCGACGGCAGCAGATATTATGGAACTGATGAGACAGGTACAGATCCGCGTGAAGGAGAATTCCGGCGTGGATCTGGAACCGGAAGTGAAGAGATTAGGGGACGAATAAGATGAGACTTGTAATTGTGACTGGAATGTCCGGTGCCGGAAAAAGTACAGCACTTAAGATGCTGGAAGATATGGGATATTTTTGTGTGGATAATCTGCCGGTCCCATTGATTCCGAAATTTGCAGAACTTCTGGCGGTGCCGGGTACGGAGATGAATAAAGCAGCTCTTGGAGTAGATATCCGGAGCGGACAGAGCTTTCAGGAGCTTGCGAATGTACTGAAAGTTCTGGATGAAGGCGGCTGCCAGTATGAGATCCTTTATCTGGAATCCAGCGACGATGTACTTGTAAAGAGATATAAAGAGACGAGACGTTTTCATCCGCTGGCAGGTAGTGACGGACGTGTGGAAGATGGCCTGAAGAGAGAACGAGAACTTCTTGGATTCCTGAAGAAAAAAGCGGATTATCTTGTAGATACCAGTCATATGCTTACAAGAGAACTGAAAGCAGAGCTGAACAAGATATTTGTCCAGAACAAGGAATATAAGAACCTTTACATTACGGTGTTGTCATTTGGCTTTAAGTATGGAATTCGAATGATGCGGATTTCGTGTTTGATGTGCGTTTTCTGCCAAATCCATATTATATAGAAGAGTTACGTCCTATGAGTGGAAATGATCAGCCGGTCAGAGACTATGTGATGAATAACGACACAGCAAAACAGTTCTTGACAAAGCTTACGGATATGGTAGAATTTCTCATACCGAATTACATTGCCGAGGGAAAGACACAGATTGTGATCAGTATTGGATGTACCGGAGGAAAGCATCGTTCCGTTACACTGGCAAATGAATTGTATGAGGCGCTGAAAAAAACAGACAGCTATGGAGTTCGCATTGAGCACCGTGATATCGGAAAAGATGCGATCACGAAGGCAAAATAGGTGAGTATCATGTCGTTTTCGGGGAAAATAAAAGAAGAACTCGCAGAGCATGTCGCGAAAGCACGGCATTGTAATCTGGCAGAACTGACTGCGATTTTACATATGTGCGGGGAATTTGAAGAAGATAAAAATGGTATATGTACGATTAGATTCCGATCAGAAAATTATCTGGTAGCGAGAAAGTGCTTTACATTATTGCAAAAAACATTTAATATAGAAGCTGACATCGTAGTCCGAAAGAATATGACGAATGGAAGTACAAGTTATTTTATGCGTTGGGCAGGGGAGGAACTGTTGGCGGTAAAGAATGCACTTGTGCAGGCCGTATGCTGTAAGCGTGCTTATATCAGGGGGCATTCATTGCAGCAGGATCGATGAGTGATCCGAATAAATCCTATCATTTTGAGATTGTGTGTGGGGAACTTGCACAGGCAGAGTATGTGAGAGATATGATCAACAGCTTTGACCTGGATGCTAAGATCGTAACGCGTAAGAAGACATTTGTCGTATACTTGAAAGAAGGATCCCAGATTGTGGATGTCCTGAACATTATGGAAGCGCACATCGCCCTCATGGAACTTGAGAATGTCCGCATTCTGAAGGAGATGCGCAACTCAGTGAATCGAAAAGTTAATTGTGAGACAGCGAATATCAACAAGACCGTATCGGCGGCCGTAAGGCAGATGGAAGATATTGTGTATGTCAGAGATACAGTTGGCTTGGATTATTTACCGGAAGGATTAAGAGACGTTGCCCTTACACGGCTTGAGAATCCGGATGCAACTCTGAAAGAGCTGGGGAGTCTTATGGCAGACCCGGTTGGAAAATCAGGGGTGAATCACCGGCTGAGAAAGATTAGCGAGATAGCAGATAAGTTAAGGGGTTAGTTTAAGGAGGATTTATATGATTAAGAAACCTGTTACACTTCAGTCAGACCTGGACATGGAGTCCAGACCAATCGCACATCTTGTGCAGGAGGCAAGTCAGTATGACAGTACGGTGTACATTGAGATGGACAACATGAAGATTAATGCCAAAAGTATTATGGGGATGATGGCATTACAGTCACACCAGCCGGGGAAAAGGAACCAACCTTACTCTCATTGCTGAGGGAGACGACGAGGAGCAGGCTGTAAGTGGAGTGGAATCATTTCTGCTTGCACAGTAATCAATAACATACATAGATAATTGAGGAATCGAAAGAGGGCATCTCACATGCCCTCTTTTTGGAATATATTGTAAAACCATGGAGGAAATGTCAGATGAAAAAACTTTTATTTGTATACAATCCACGTGCAGGAAAAGAGATGCTAAAGCCAAGATTGTCAGATGTTCTTGATATCTTTGTGAAAGCGGGATATGAAGTGACAGTGCATCCGACACAGGCATACAGGGACGCTTATTATCAAATCAAGGAATACGAAGTTGGCAAATATGATCTGATTGCGTGTAGCGGTGGAGATGGAACGATTGACGAGGTTGCGACTGGAATGATGAAGCGCCGTGAGATGGGAAAAGATGTTGTTCCGGTAGGATATATTCCGGCAGGAACGACGAATGATTTTGCCAAGAGTCTGCACATTCCGAGAAAACCCCTTGCGGCAGCAGACAATGCGGTGAAGGGAGTTCCATTTCCGTGCGACATTGGAAAGTTCAATGACAGCGTATTTGTTTATATTGCAGCATTTGGAATTTTTACAGATGTGTCCTACGAGACAGATCAGGCAGTGAAAAATGTACTTGGTCATATGGCGTATATATTGGAAGGTGCAAAGAGAATCTTTAACATTCCTTCCTATAAAATTAAGGTGGAGCATGACGGGGAAGTTATCGAGGACGAATTTATCTTCGGTATGGTGACGAATTCTCGTTCCGTTGGCGGCTTTTCTAATATGGTCGGGAAAAAATATAGTATTTGACGACGGACTGTTTGAAGTGACACTGATCAAGACACCGAAGAATCCGATTGCTTTGCAGGAGATTATTGCAGCACTCCTGATCGAGCAGGTGGATACAAAGCATATGTACACATTTAAGACAAAAAAATTACCTTTGATTCTGTTGAAGAGATTCCGTGGACACTGGATGGAGAGTTCGGCGGAGAACAGGATTATGTGGAAATCGAGAATGTTCAGAAGGCAATGGAGATTATGGTTCCGGAGAATCATGTACTGGAGCTGAGCGAGCAGAAAAAAAAATAGAAAGAGATTAAATAAGTGGAGACTAGAGAAAAATTTTCATCAAGACTGGGATTTATATTAATGTCCGCAGGCTGTGCAATTGGTCTGGGAAATGTATGGAGATTCCCGTATATCACAGGAGTGTACGGAGGAGGAGCATTTGTGCTTCTGTATCTGTTCTTTCTTTTGATTTTAGGACTTCCGATCATTGTTATGGAGTTCGCGGTTGGCCGTGGAAGCCAGAAGAGTATTGCAAAGTCTTTCAATGAACTGGAACCAAAAGGAAGTAAATGGCACATTTACCGCTATTTCGGAATTGCAGGTAATTATCTGCTGATGATGTTCTATACGACAATCGGCGGCTGGATGCTCGCATATTTCGTAAAGATGGTAAAAGGAGATTTCGTAGGAGCTGACACAAAGCAGGTGGAGGCGATTTTTGGAGAACTGACTTCTAACAGAAATGAAATGCTGTTCTGGATGATTTTGATTTCCGTGCTGGGGCTTATAGTGTGTTCTATGGGACTTCAAAATGGTGTCGAAAAAATGACAAAATTCATGATGTCCAGTTTGTTTGTAATTATGTTAATATTGGTCGTTCGTGCAACGACACTGGATGGTGCGATAGACGGATTGAAGTTCTATCTGCTTCCGGATTTTGGTAAGATGGCCGAAAATGGATTTAAAGAAGCGGTGTTTGCGGCAATGGGGCAATCATTCTTTACTTTAAGTGTCGGAATTGGTGCACTGGCAATCTTTGGAAGTTATATTGGAAAAGAGAGAAGATTGACTGGAGAGGCAATCAGCATCACCGTTCTGGATACGGTTGTAGCGCTTGTTGCAGGTCTGATCATATTTCCATCCTGTTTTGCATTTGATGTAAACCCGGGTCAGGGACCAGGACTTGTATTTGTGACACTGCCAAATGTATTCCGTGAGATGGCTGGCGGAAGAATCTGGGGAGCTCTGTTCTTCCTGTTCATGTCGTTTGCAGCATTTTCCACGATCATCGCAGTGTTCCAGAATATTATCCAATTCGCAAGAGATATGTGGGGGATTTCTTTGAAGAAATCTGTTCTTATTAATGGAGTTCTGCTGATTCTTCTTGCAGTGCCTTGTGTGCTTGGAATGACAGACTGGGCAGGATTCTCTATAGGTGGAAAGAATATTATGGATATCGAGGATTTCCTTGTAAGTAATAACCTTCTGCCGATTGGATCACTGGTATATCTTTTGTTCTGTATGACAAGATATGGCTGGGGATGGGATAATTTCATAAAAAGAAGCAAATACCGGATCCGGAGTGAAATTCCCGACACATAAAGCCATCCGGTTTTACCTGACATTTATCCTGCCGCTGATCGTGCTGTTTATTTTCGTGCAGGGGTATTGGGGGTTGATTGCAGGATAGGACATAAAAACGTAGTTTTAGATTACGATGTCGTACAAACAATGGTTTTGCGCCGACCGAAACGGAGTGTAGACTTGCAGAGGTGCGCAGTAGAAGTATGTCATGCAATTGCATGACGCGCACCTCGCAGCAAGAAAGCCAATACACCGAAAAGCCGAATATGATTTCCAGTATAAAGGTGCATCGGAATGTCAGATGCGTCCCTACAAAATGTCGGAATTTGATGAAAAAATAAAAAAGTTTAAAAAAATTGAAAAAAAAGTGCTTGCATTCTTGGGAAACCTTTGCTATACTAAGCAAGTACCGAACGCGAGGGTACAGAAAAAACATAAAAAACTGATATGGCTCCGTGGTCAAGCGGTCAAGACGCTAGCCTCTCACGCTGGAATCAGGGGTTCGATTCCCCTCGGAGTCACTAAGATCCACAGATTGTTCTGTGGATTTTTTTGTCGTATCCGTGATGAAACGAAGTCTGAGGAGTATTCACCTGGGAAGGATATTTTACAAAAGTATTAGTCCAGAAAACGGAAATGACTTATTTGAAATATAAAAAAGGCGTAGAATTTAATTGTTAAAAATATGACGAAAATACCTCCGGATTGGCTGAATTTTTTTGACAAAATCACATGTCTCCAGATACTTGTCATTTAGAATGTTATGGTCTATAATGAGGAAAGCAAAGGTAACAATTTAAATGGAGGAATTTAATATGTTAGTATCAGCAAAAGAGAAATGCTTGAAAAAAGCAGTAGAAGGCCACTATGCAGTAGGCCAGTTCAACATCAACAATCTGGAGTGGACAAGAAGTGTGCTTCTTGCAGCAGAAGAGGTAAAATCTCCAATTATCCTTGGTGTATCTGAGGGTGCAGGAAAATGGATGACAGGATTCAAGACAGTAGCAGCTATGGTAGATGCTATGATCGACGAGCTTGGTATCACAGTACCGGTAGCTTTACACCTTGACCACGGTACATACGAAGGATGTTATAAGTGTATAGAGGCAGGATTCTCCTCTATTATGTTCGACGGATCACACTATCCGATCGAGGAGAACATTGAGAAGACGCGTGAACTTGTGAAAGTCTGCAATGAGAAAGGAATGTCTCTGGAAGCAGAAGTTGGTTCTATCGGTGGAGAAGAAGATGGTGTTGTAGGTATGGGCGAATGCGCTGATCCGAACGAGTGCAAGATGATTGCTGACCTCGGTGTAGATATGCTGGCAGCAGGTATCGGTAATATTCATGGAAAATATCCTGCAAACTGGCAGGGACTCAGCTTTGAGACTCTTGATGCAGTTCAGCAGTTAACTGGAAAACTCCCACTCGTTCTTCACGGTGGTACAGGTATCCCGGATGACATGATCAAGAAAGCCATCGATCTTGGCGTTTCCAAAATCAATGTAAATACCGAGTGTCAGCTGGCCTTTGCCGATGCTACGAGAAAGTACATCGAAGCAGGAAAGGATCTGGAAGGAAAAGGATACGATCCACGTAAACTTCTCAAACCAGGTGCAGATGCAATTATTGAAACTGTCAAAGAAAAGATGGAATTATTTGGCTCAGTTGGTAAGGCTGAATAAATATTTAATTTATACTTGCCTTTTTCAGACGATTGGGTTATACTAACTGACATAGACAGAACAAAGGCGTTCCAATGTTGAATTGGAGTGCCTTTTCTGTATATATAAAAATAGTAATTGTTTAGTATTTGACAAACGGCGAGTATAAGAAAGAATATGGTATTGAATGATTACAATTTAAAATAAGTGAAAGAGAGGAAAGCAGGATATGAGCGAGCTGATTAATGTAGCAGAGATTTTCGGAGAAGACGTATTCAACGATACTGTTATGCAGAGCGCCTTCCGAAGAAAGTGTACAAAGATTTAAAGAAGACGATCGAAGAAGGAAAAGAATTGGATCTTGCCACAGCAGATGTCATTGCACATGAGATGAAGGAGTGGGCAATTGAGAAAGGAGCTACACACTATACGCATTGGTTCCAGCCGCTGACAGGCGTGACCGCAGAGAAGCATGATTCATTTATTTCTGCACCACTTCCAAGTGGAAAGGTTCTGATGAGTTTCTCCGGAAAAGAACTGATCAAAGGAGAGCCGGATGCATCTTCATTCCCGTCCGGAGGACTTCGCGCAACATTCGAGGCCAGAGGCTATACAACATGGGATTGTACATCACCGGCCTTTGTAAGACATGATGCGGCAGGTGCTACACTTTGTATCCCGACTGCTTTCTGTTCATATACAGGAGAGGCACTGGATCAGAAAACTCCACTGCTTCGTTCTATGCAGGTAATCAATGAACAGTCATTGAGACTGCTTCGCCTCTTTGGAAATACTACATCCAAGAAAGTCGTACCATCTGTTGGAGCAGAACAGGAATATTTCCTGGTAGATGCTGAGAAGTTTATGCAGAGAAAAGACTTGATTTACACAGGACGCACGCTTTTCGGAGCAATGCCACCAAAAGGTCAGGAGATGGATGATCATTATCTTGGAACTATCCGTCAGAGAATTGCAGGATTTATGAAAAATGTGAATGAGGAGTTGTGGAAAGTCGGTGTTTCTTCTAAGACACAGCACAACGAGGTTGCGCCTGCACAGCATGAGCTTGCACCGATTTACGAGGAGGCAAATGTAGCGTTGGATCATAATCACCTCGTAATGCAGACTCTGAAGAGAGTTGCATGCCAGCATGGTATGAAGTGCCTGCTTCATGAGAAACCATTTGCAGGAGTTAATGGCTCCGGTAAACACAATAACTGGTCTCTTACAACAGACGACGGAATCAATCTTCTTGAGCCGGGAAAAACACCTCATGAGAATATCCAGTTCCTTCTTGTTCTCACCTGTATCCTGAAAGCCGTTGATGAGCACGCAGATCTTCTTCGTGAATCTGCAGCAGATCCGGCAAATGATCATAGACTTGGAGCCAATGAGGCACCACCGGCAATCAATTCTGTATTCCTTGGAGAGCAGCTGCAGGATGTTCTGGAACAGCTGATCAGCACAGGAGAAGCTACACATAGTCTTGCAGAGGGAATCCTTAAGACAGGTGTAGATACACTTCCGGATTTCACAAAAGATGCTACAGACCGTAATAGAACATCACCATTTGCGTTTACAGGTAATAAATTTGAGTTCCGTATGGTAGGATCTCGTGATTCTATTGCCGGACCGAACGTTGTACTTAACACAATCGTAGCAGATGCATTTGCAGAGGCATGTGATGTATTGGAGAAAGCAGATGACTTTGATCTTGCAGTACATGATCTGATCAAGAAATATGCGACAGAGCATCAGAGAATCGTATTCGGTGGAAATGGATACTCTGACGAGTGGGTTGCAGAGGCTGAGAGACGTGGACTTCCGAACATCAAGTCTATGGTAGAAGCTATCCCGGCACTGACAACAGATAAAGCAATTAACCTTTTTGAGAAATATAAAGTATTTACAAAGGCAGAGCTTGAGTCCCGTGCCGAGATCAAATACGAGAACTACTCAAAGGCAATCAATATTGAAGCACGTACGATGATCGATATGGCAAGCAAACAGATTATTCCTGCAATTATTAAATATACGAAAGAACTTGCAGATACAATCAATGCTGTAAAGGCAGCAGGTGCAGACGTTTCCGTACAGTCTGAGCTTCTGACAGAGATTTCGGCTCTTCTTGTAGAGAGCAAGAGCGCTCTGAAAGCTTTAACAGAAGTTACAGAGAAAGCTGCAGAGATGGAAGAAGGAGAAGAGCAGGCCAGATACTATCACTTCACAGTTGTTCAGGCTATGGCTGCGCTTCGTTCACCAGTTGACAAACTTGAGATGATCGTAGATAAAGAAGCATGGCCAATGCCTTCCTACGGAGATCTGATGTTTGAAGTATAAGATAAATGTTCCGATAGCAGAGTACATGAGATTGTAGACTGCGGAAACTTTAGAAAGAATTAAGGATTTTATAAGGACCTTGGACTTGGAATGGACACATCTTTGTGCTATTCTAGGCTCAAGGTCTTTTTCTATGGCATTTGAGTAATGTTGTATGGAGTAGAGATGCATTGTGGATCTTTAAATAATAAAGTGTGAAGGTGTCTGGCGCGTTCGTGATACATAATAGAAAAGATTAAGTGTTAATATTAGATATAAGAGATTAAGGAAGGAGATGGAAGATATGACAAAAAAATGAATTCCTGGAGGGGCTTAGAAAGGCTCTTGGTAATGATCTGGATCGTGAGACTGTGCAGGAAAATGTTGCATATTATGATGGGTATATCAGTGTTCAAGTGAATATTGGAAGAACAGAAGAAGAGGTGACCGCGGAGCTTGGCGATCCGTGGGTAATCGCGCAGACAATTATTGATGCGGAGGAAGCAAAGCGGGGCACGGGCAGAAATGCTGGAAGTTCCTATACTACTGCTAATAGTGGATTCAGTGATCCGGTATATGGAGATGGCGGGGATTATACACGCGAGGATTATTATGATCAGAATCAGGGATATCAGACACATGTGCACACATTTGGCTTTGATACCTGGTGGAAAAAGCTGTTGCTGATACTTGGAATTATTGGGATTATCGTGCTTGTAGTATCGATTGTTGGAGGAATTATAAGCCTTCTGGCACCGATTTTGATTCCGCTTGTAATCATTATGCTGATTATCAGACTGATTGGCGGAAGTGGCCGGCGATGGTAAGCGAGACAGGCAGCCATATAAATATGATTTATATATAGAAAATATATGAAATAAGAAACAGATATTCCGACGGGGTTAAAATCAAGCCTGCCAGAATATCTGTTTTTGTTTGGGAAAATAGGGCAAAATAAAAAGACTGATAGGGGAGCTATCAGTCTTTTGAGGGGAGTATAAATAATTAATAAGGGGTTGTAGAAAGTTGTGCTTCCTACGAATTCAAGTATAATATAGGAATTTCTAAAAAGCAAGATAAAAATGAAAAATCTTAAAAAAACCTTAAGGTGAGATTAAGATGCAAAAATATAAAAAATAAAACTATTTTACATCACATAAAATTCGGATGCCGGGACATAGTAATTTTGCAGCAAAAAAGATTAGGAGGAATTAATATGGCTAAGAATTACAGTTCATCAAACAAAAACAGTTACGGCGAGGATGGTTACAACTCAACAAACAAGAACAAAACAAATTCAAGTATGGGGGATAAAAACGCATCTAACAAGACTTCAAACAAAAAAATGCAAAGAATTCTTCAAACAAGAATGCATCTAACGCATCTGACCGCAACTGTCATGATGAGAGCGACAGATACTAATCAGAGCTGATGATCAGCGTGGTTTGCAGGTATACTGTGAATTTTGCTGGCGACCGGGGCATGCCACAAGGCATGTCCCTGTTTGCGTTGCCGGAAATAGAAAGTGATAATGATTGCGAAACCGCTTGAGATATATGAAAATATTTTTTTGTTGAGTCTGACTTACGGAAATGATTGACAGTGCTCGGTAATAAAAAGTAATATGAAAGAAAAACTTTTTAATGCAAATGATGATTTGGAGAGATATATGAGAAGAATGGAATTGATTGCTCCGTGCCATTTTGACTGGAAGCAGTGCTAAAACGTGAAATTATAGACCTTGGATATGAGATTTCGGAAGTGGAAGACGGAAGAGTCAAATTTATCGGAGATGAGGAGGCTATATGTCGTGCAAATGTGTTCCTACGTACGGCAGAGCGTATTCTCATTAAGGTGGGGAGCTTTAAAGCAACAAGCTTTGAAGAGCTGTTTGAGGCAACGAAGAGCCTTCGCTGGGAAGAATATATTCCGAGAAACGGAAAATTCTGGGTTGCGAAAGCTGCTTCGATAAAAAGTAAGCTGTTCAGTCCGTCAGATATTCAGTCTATTATGAAAAAAAAGCGATGGTACGCAGACTTCAGGAGTATTATGGCATCGAATGGTTCCCGGAGGATGGAGCATCTTACCCGGTACGTGTATTTTTAATGAAAGACATTGTGACAATTGGAATTGATACTTCAGGAGTATCTTTACATAAACGTGGATATCGAGAAGTGTCTGGAAAAGCGCCGATTACAGAAACGTTGGCGGCATCACTTATTATGCTGACACCTTGAATAAAGACCGGATCCTGGTAGATCCATTTTGTGGAAGTGGAACATTTCCGATTGAAGCGGCTATGATGGCAGCTAATATTGCTCCGGGAATGAATCGTTCTTTTTACAGCTGAATCTTGGATGAATATTATACCGAAAAAGGTCTGGTATGACACGATTGATGAGGCAAATGATTTGATTCAGGATGATGTCGAGGTGGACATTCAGGGATACGATCTGGACAGTTCTGTAATTAAGATCGCAAGACGCAATGCCAGAGAGGCGGGAGTGGATCATCTGATACATTTTCAGGAAAGAGATGTTAAAGATCTGCATCACCCGAAAAAATATGGTTTTGTGATTACCAATCCACCGTATGGTGAACGATTGGAGGATAAAAAGGATCTTCCGGCCCTTTACAGAGCATTTGGTGAGAGCTTTAAGCATTTGGACAGCTGGTCTGCCTATATGATAACTTCTTATGAAGAAGCTGAACGATATTTTGGACGCAAGGCGGATAAGAATCGTAAGATTTATAATGGAATGTTGAAGACTTATTTCTATCAGTTCCTTGGACCGAAACCGCCAAAAAGCCGAGGGAAAAGTAGGAAAAAGCCAGAGGAGAATTGAAGATGGAAAAAATTATATTTGCGACGGGAAATGAACATAAAATGATAGAGATCCGTATGATTCTAGCAGATCTTGGCTGCAAGATCTTGTCCCAGAAAAGAAGCCGGAATCCAGGCGGATGTAGTAGAGGATGGAAAGACGTTTGAAGAAAATGCGTTAATTAAGGCGACGACGATCGCGGATATTGCACGGAAGATGCCAGAGTATAAAAAATGCAGTTGTTCTAGCAGATGATTCCGGGTTGGAAATCGATGCGCTGAATAAAGAACCGGGAATCTATTCGGCACGCTATATGGGTGAGGATACGCCTTATGATATTAAGAACCAGGCGCTGATAGACCGGCTTGAGGGAGTGCCGGATGAGAAGCGTACGGCAAGATTTGTATGTGCGATAGCGGCGGCGCTTCCAGACGGAAGTACGGAAGTTGTACGAGGAACGATGGAAGGTCGTATTGGTTATGAGATTACAGGGGAAAATGGATTCGGATATGATCCGATCTTTTATCTGCCGCAGTTTGGCTGCAGCAGTGCGGAACTTGAACCGGAGAAGAAAAATGAACTGAGCCATCGTGGAGAAGGACTTCGCAAAATGCGCAAAGTATTGGAAGAAAAGCTGGAAAGCAAATAGAAGATATGACCAGACGAGAGAAAAGGCAGCTAGAAGAATACAGTAAAAAGAAAAGACAGGAAGACAAAAGAAATATGAAAATTGTGATAGTAAGTGATACACATGGTTCCAGAAAGAATATTGAAAATGTTTGTGAGTGTAATCCGGATGCGGATATGCTGATCCATCTTGGTGATGTGGAAGATGATGCAGATTACATAGAAGCTATTTTTGAGTGTCCAACGCATATTGTGGGTGGAAACAATGATTTCTTTTTCAAGACTTCCGAGGGAGGAAGAATTTGAACTGGAAGGACATCATATCTTTATTACGCATGGACATGCATATTATGTCAGCATGGGAGAGGCGCATTTGCAGGAAGAAGCGCGCCACAGAGGTGCGGATATTGTGATGTATGGGCACACACATGTACCGGCACTTACAATAGACGCTGATCTTGTGACGCTGAATCCGGGCAGCCTGACTTATCCGAGGCAGCAGGGACGACAAGCTACCTACATGGTGATGAAGTTAGAAAAAGGAAAACAGCCTGAAGTAGAGCTTAAAACTGTGTAAAGATATGAACTCAATAAGTCTGGAAAGCCCGATTTTACGGGCTTTCCGAAGTATGGAAGACGCCTTGAAGAATTTTTTTGAAAAAGTTTAAAAAAGTTGTTGACATATAGAGGGGGCTTATGTATAATACTATTTGTGTCACGGAGATAACGACACGGAAACAAAAACGGGGTGTGGCTCAGCTTGGCTAGAGCGCCTGGTTTGGGACCAGGAGGTCGCAGGTTCGAATCCTGTCACCCCGACTTGTATGCGCGTGTAGTTCAATGGTAGAACACCAGCCTTCCAAGCTGGATACGTGGGTTCGATTCCCATCACCCGCTTTCTTAAAGCCTGAAAAAGCTTTGAGAGCGGTTCTGGTAAAGAATGAATCGAAGAAAACAATTAATACGCGGGTGTAGTTCAATGGTAGAACACCAGCCTTCCAAGCTAGATACGTGGGTTCGATTCCCATCACCCGCTTTCTTGAAGCCTAAAAAAAAGCTTTGAGAGATAGTTCTAATAGAGCTAGATTGAGTCTGTAGCTCAGCTGGATAGAGCAACGGCCTTCTAAGCCGTAGGTCGAGGGTTCGAATCCCCCAGGCTCGTTAGAACCACAGAAAATAGAATAGTGCTAAGTGTACTAAGTTGGACAAGCATAGTTCGATAAGTGTATATGGTGGGTATGGTGCAGTTGGTTAGCGCGCCAGATTGTGGTTCTGGATATCATGGGTTCGAGTCCCATTACCCACCCTTTTTTATTTTATTGGGCTATCGCCAAGCGGTAAGGCACAGGACTTTGACTCCTGCATTCGTTGGTTCGAATCCAACTAGCCCAGTTTTTATGGGCGTGTAGCTCAGGTGGTAGAGCACTTGACTTTTAATCAAGTTGTCCGGGGTTCGAATCCCCGCACGCTCACTGTGAATATAACGCAAACTTAATGAGAATTAGGTATTGCGTTTTTATTTTCTTATGCGGATGTGGCGGAATTGGCAGACGCGCCAGATTTAGGTTCTGGTGTCTACGACGTGCAGGTTCAAGTCCTGTCATCCGCATTTTTTTATGCAAAACCTCGGAATAATAATTTCTGAGGTTTTTTGCGTTGACGAGCTTATAAAAAATATAGTATGATTACTAAAAATAGTAGAGAACAAAAGAATTGATAAAGGAGAGACATATGCAGAGAACGAAAAAAGATAACCGCATTTATACTTGCGATTGCTCTTTGCGTGGGGATGCTGCCGACACTTGGGGGTGAATGCAAAAGCCGCGGACACGGGTAAACATATGGACGTATTATTTACACATGATACGCATTCACATCTGAACAGTTTTTCTACGATCGTTGATGGAAAACAAGAAGAGGTCGGAGGATTTGCAAGGCTCACGAATTTAATTGCCGAGCAGAAAGAAAAAAAATCCGGATACGCTCTATCTGGATGGTGGAGATCTTTCTATGGGAACGTTGATCCAGACGGTGTATGAGACAGAGGCGGCAGAGCTTCGTATGCTAGGCTATCTTGGATGTGATGTGACGACCTGGGGAAATCATGAGTTTGACTATCGTTCCAGTGGACTTGCTAATATGCTGAATACTGCAAAGGCTTCCGGTGAAAATGTTCCGTCACTGGTCGTTTGTAATGTGGACTGGAGCGCTATGGAGAAAGCGGGCTTAACGGAAGGACAGCAGCAGATTAAAGATGCATTTGAGAACTACGGTGTGAAAGATTATGTAGTTGTACAGAAAGGTGATGTCAAAATAGCAGTTTTTGGTGTATTTGGTAAAGATTCGCTAGATTGCGCGCCAACATGCGAACTGCTTTTTGAAGATCCAATCGAGGCTTCTAAGAAGACGGTGGAAGAGATTAAGAAAAAATGAGGACGTGGATATGATTGCCTGCGTATCTCATAGTGGTACCGTGGAAGATGAAGATAAATCTGAAGACGAGATTCTTGCGAAAAGTGTGCCGGATATAGATTTGATTATCAGCGGACACACACATACACAATTAGATAAGCCGATTCAGCACGGAGATACTTATATTGTTTCCTGTGGAGAATATGGAAGAAATCTTGGAACGATTTCTATGACGCAGAAAGATGATGGACGCTGGGACGTGGATACTTACGAGTTGATTCCGGTTACGGATGAGATAAAGGCGGATGCTGCAACACAGGAGCGGATTGATAAGCTGATGGAGACGGTTGATACGAATTATCTGTCACATTTTGGATATACAAAAGATCAGATTCTTGCGGAAAATGATATTGAATTCAGCAGTGTGGATGATATGTATAATGAGCATGAGGAGCTGAATCTCGGAGACATCATGTCTGATGCGTATGTATATGCTGTGGAAAATTCCGAGTACTACGACGGTGATCCGGTCGATGTGGCGGTTGTTCCGAGCGGAACAGTACGTGATACTTATACAAAAGGGAATGTCACGGTCGAACAGGTCTACAATTCATTTTCACTTGGAATTGGGAAGGATGGGCTGGCGGGTTATCCGCTGATCAGTGCTTATCTGACAGGAAAAGAATTGAAACTTGTGGCGGAAATTGATGCGTCTGTTTCAGATTTTATGACGATTGCCAGACTTTATTGTAGTGGTCTTAACTTTACATACAATCCGCATCGCATGATACTCAATAAAGTGACAGATTGCTATCTGATGAAAGCTCAGGGGAAGGAAACAGAGAAGAGATAGAAGATGACAAGCTGTATCATGTGGTGACAGACCTATATACAGGGCAGATGCTCGGTGCTGTCATGGACACATCTTATGGACTGCTGTCTATTACGCCGAAGGACAAAGATGGAAATCCAATCGAAAACCTGGAAGATCAGGCAATTATGGAAGGCAATCAGGAGCTGAAAGCATGGGCTGCCATTGCCAGATATATGGAGTCCTTTGATGATACAGATGGTGATGGTATTGCAAATGTGTCGGAATATTATAATGAAAACACGACCGCAAAGTTGTGGAAGACAGCTGGAATATTATTGGTCTTGTAAAACACCCGAATAAATTTTCGGCTATCATAGCGGGCATTTTTGTACTTGTAATTGTGCTGATTATTTTGCTCATATTGCTGGTTAAAAAAAATTGTGCGGAAGATAAAAAATAATTAAATGAAATAGATTTAAATGATAGACTAAACTAAGAAAAACCACCCTCTAAACTTTTGACGAGTTGGGTGGTTTTTCTATAATTACTTAACTAACGAAGTTTATAAAAGATACAGTTTTGAATCTTATCTTACTATAATTTTCCTGACCACACAGCTTACTACTCCTGCAATGCACAGCGGCAGTAGTGTGGCTTTCAGACCACCGTAAATAGACAGTCCGCCTTGTACACCGGTAAGCCAGCTTGGAGAACTTGGAATCAGGTGACTGAACATGGCGGCCAGATAGGAACCGGCGTAAATGATAACAAAGGACAAAAGCCCGCGCCCGGTATCCAGGCGGTTGTTGTGCCTGCTTCTGGCGCGTGTGCGACTGGCAGCCCAGAAGAAGTTGAGCAGTTCATAACCGACCAGTACAGCTCCGACAGCCAGGTATGCGATTAGTGTGGTATCTTTCGTATGTCCGAGTAACAGGATTTTTCCATAAGAACCGGCGTTACTTAAAAATGCTTTCAACAATGTCAGAATGATGAGAGCGATTAAAATCAGTGTGGCTGCCCGGAGAATGGTTCCGACTAATTTTTTAGTCGCGTTAATGCCGGTCTTAGCAATATTTGCAACTGGTTTTCCTACATTGGGCAGTCCGCGACGCTTTTTCTTCTTGGATTTTTTAGAATCCGGATCCTGTTTGTCGTTGCGCTTTTTTCTTTTTTGAATCTCTGCCGTTGCTGTTATAGTCATCATCATCATAATCGTCATCATAATCATCGCCGTCATCATCATCATAATCATCATAATAGTCGGTGTCGCCATCATAACCGTCATAATCGTCGTAATCATCGTTATTATCAGAACTATCTTCACTCAAATAGCTCCCAAGATCATCCAGATCTTCATATACAACTTCGAAATCATCATCGAAGTAATTGTCAAATTCATTTGTCTGTTTCTTTTTGTTTCCCATAATCACTTATACCTCCCTGTGAGCAACTCATATTTTATAATGAATGCAAAAGGGACTCAAGAGATGTCACACAATCTTCACGAAACCGTAAGAAAATCTTCAGAAATGTGGAAAATGAGTGAGGACAGGGCATTGATTTTGGAAAAATTGTGTTATAATATGAATACCTGTGGATAAGTGCAATATGTATGCACTCAAGAAGGTGGAATCTTACAGATTTAAAAAGTAGTAGGTTGAATTGGAGGTAATGGTATGGAATATGAAGGTAGAATTTGTCGTGCGCCAATGGAACGTGCATCTTACATGCTGCCGGTCATGGTCGGCTGCTCTTATAATAAATGTAAATTCTGTAATCTGTTCAGAGATTTAAAATATCGTGAGCTGCCGCTTGAGCAGGTTGAAGAGGAACTGCAAAGAGTGAAGAATCTGGGAGGAAATCCAAGAAAGATATTTCTTGGAGATGGTAATGCATTTGGATTGAAAATGGATCGTCTGCGTGCGATACTTGATTTGATCGATAAATATTTTCCGGATTGTCAGATGATCAACATGGATGCGACTGTAACAAGTATACGGCTGAAAAGTGATGAGGAACTTCAGGAATTATATGACCGCAAGGTGAGACATTTATATCTGGGGATTGAAAGTGGTCTGGATGATGTGCTGAAGTTTATGAGGAAAGAGCATACCCAGGATCAGGCGTATAAAGAGATCGCAAGAATTCAAAAAGTCGGATTGATTTTTGATGCACATGTTATGTCTGGTGTTGCCGGTAAAGGCAGAGGCCAGGAAAATGCAATTGCTTTGGCAGAGTTCCTGAACAAGACGCAGCCGGATCGTATTGTTAACTTCTCTTTATTTCTTCATAATCAGGTTGCACTTTATGAAGATATCAAATCCGGAGCATTTATTCCGGCAGATGAAGTGGAAAATATGGAAGAAGAGCGTACATTGATTGAGCTTCTGAAAGAAGGACCGGACGGACATCAAATGCTTTATGATGGATTTAATGACTTCCTGGAACTTCGTGTGAAAGGGAAAGTTCCGAAAGATGCACCACGTATGATCGAGAAGCTGACAGAGGCAATTGAAAAATATAAAGACGAGCCGCCGATTTATGCCTATGTAAGAGGTGACTGTCCGGATCTGTCTATGTGTGACGGTGGGCGTTGGCTGTGGGAGATGGATGACAGTAAGCTGGCACAGTATAATGAAAAGGAAAAGAAACTGAGCTGATGAATACAAGAGTAAAAGGATTCATATATTTATTGCTGTCCGCAGTCTACTTTGGTTTTATGCCATTGCTTGTGAAAAGTGATCTGCGCGGATGGAAGCACGATAGTGGGAGCATTATTTTTAAGGTTTGCCCTGGCAATCATTCCGCTGTACATTTACCTGAAAGTGCGGAAAGTTCCGATGGAGCTATCTGTGGAGGAAGGAAAAAAGATTTTGTGTGTGACGGTGTTTGGCTATGGCATCACAGCGCTTCTTTTGTATAGTGCGTACGATTATATGCCGTCAGGTATGGCGACGGTCATTCATTTTGGATATCCGGTTTTTTTGTGTTGCTTGGCAGTCTGATATTTTTGAGAAGACGTGTGCCTAAGCTGAAAAATTGTGTGTGTTGGTCTGTGCATGATCGGTATTTTCCTGTCCTATGCAGGAAGCGGCGGTGAGGCAAAGTTGATGGGATTTGTTTTTGCGCTTATATCCGGAATGACTTATGCATTTTACATATTATATCTGGAAGTGGGCGGGCTGCAGGATATCCCTGCTATGAAGATGATATTTTATATGAATATTGTTGGCTCCATTATGGTATTTTTGATTGGAAAAGTATCGGGAAGTTTTGTACTTCATATGAATATAAACGCATGGATCGCGGCATTTGTTCTCTCTCTTGGCGCAGCATTTATCGGAGTGGGATTTTTTCAGTATGGCGTACAGTATGTGGGAGCCCAGGATGCGGCAATTTTAAGTACATTTGAACCGGTGACCAGTATGATCGTGGGGATTTTAGTCCTGCATGAGAGTGCAAGCCTTTCGTCGATGGCAGGCTGTATACTGATTCTTATATCCGTGACGGCAACTGCGTTCGCTAAGTCATGATAGATTTTTTTTTTTGAATAGTGATAGAGAAAAAAGAACGAAAAGTATTAGAATAAGCATGCTTTTCGTTCTTTTTTTTGTTGGCAGCGTTTGCTATTAAGGGAAAAAATGTGGATTTATTGACAATAAAAATATATAAAGACATTACTATTTAAATAATCAATTGGACAAATAGCAGATTGCACGTTACACTATTCCCGGAGTTAAAAATGTTTTGAGTGTACAGGCTCAAATACACAAATTTTGCTGGGAGAATGAGAGGAACAAAAAAGCATGTTAAAAATCTTATCAGAGGTAGGCTTAATAGTGGCCACACAGGCAGTATCATATTGCCACTATTTTGAGAACAGGGGAATTCTCCTGGATAAATACAGGTGTTACTATCGACCTCACATCGATATTGACATTGATACATTTTGTAAAAAGCGTGCTGTCGCCAGGCACGCTTTTTTTCGTATCTAAAATTGATGATATCAGTGCAGAGAACGAAGTAATCAGCAGTTCGACTTGATTTAAACTTCTTCCTCTGCCCGTTTTACGACTTCGTCGATGTCCAGTGACAGGCTTCCGTCCTGGAACTGGAAGCAAGGAACGCCGACCCAGTGGTTTTCCTTTACTTCATCAAAGATCGGGTTTGTGTCGCGGAGTGTGAGGAAACGTTTCAGATATCCGATATTGTCGGAAAATTCCATATACAGATACTGGATTCCTTATGCCGGAGAAGAGGCAGCAGAGTAAAATATTGCAAATGTGTCTGTTTTAAAGATGAGGATTTGAGAGTACGCCTATAATAAGAATGGATATAAATTAAGAAGACAGTCGTTTTGCGCAGAAGTGCAGGATGGCTGTCTTCTTATTATAAATAGGAACTTACATTTCCTATTATACAAAAAACCAGCAGGATGCGCACTCGCGCGAATAAGAATTATGCCGTAAGCGGCCACGCTCAGTGCGAGAATGCAGTAAATGACGGAATGATATCGGCAAAATGCATATGGAGACGAAAGAATAAGCATTTTCTTTATAAAATTAGTAGAAAATGCAAGTTTATGTTGTAATTTCTTCAAATTTTGGTAAAATAGCATATAGCGAAAAAAAGATAACATAAAAAGCAGGAGGAATGCCGTATGAAACCGTATAGCAAGTTGACGAAAGAAGAGCTGAAAAAGTTAAAAGGCCAGTTAGAGAAACAATTCGAAGAAGTGAAAGCAAAAGGAATACATTTGGATATGTCTCGTGGTAAACCGGCAAAAGCTCAGTTGGATCTGAGTAATGGTCTGATGGACGTGCTGAATGGGGACAGTGACCTGGTAAGCTCTGATGGAGTAGACTGCCGTAACTACGGTGTTCTGGATGGAATTACAGAGGCAAGAAAAAATTACTGGCAGATATGTCAGAAGTACCAGAGAGAAATATTCTGATCTACGGAAACTCCAGCCTGAATGTTATGTTTGATACTGTATCAAGAGCTATGACTCATGGTATCATGGGAAGCACACCATGGTGTAAGTTAGATAAAGTAAAATTCTTATGTCCTGTTCCGGGATATGACAGACATTTTGCGATTACCGAGCATTTTGGCATCGAAATGATCAATGTACCGCTTCTTCCGACCGGTCCGGATATGGATATGGTGGAGAAACTGGTAGCAGAGGATCCAGCGATCAAAGGTATCTGGTGTGTACCGAAATACGCAAACCCAACCGGTATCTCGTACTCTGATGAGACTGTAAAAAGATTTGCACACCTGAAACCGGCAGCAAAGATTTCCGTATTTTCTGGGATAACGCATATTCAATCCATCATCTTTATGATGACAAGAGACGTTATTCTTGAACTGTTAAATGAATGCGTCAAAGCAGGAAATCCGAATATGGTTCTGAAATTTATTTCTACATCCAAAGTATCTTTCCCGGGATCCGGTATCGCAGCACTTGCTGCATCCAGAGCGAATATCGAAGATGCGAAGAGCTTTATGAAGTTCCAGACAATCGGACATGACAAGCTCAACCAGCTGCGTCATGTAAGATTCTTTAAAAAGATATGCAGGGAATGTATGAGCATATGAGAAAACATGCTGCTATCCTTCGCCCGAAATTCGAAAAAAGGTTGAAGATGTTCTGGAGAAAGAAATTGGCGGACTTGGAATCGGAACATGGACAAAGCCACTCGGCGGATATTTTATTTTTCTTTCGATTCAATGGATGGCTGCGCAAAGGCAATTGTGGCAAAAGCAAAAGAAGCTGGTCTGATCATGACAGGTGCCGGAGCAACATTCCCATACGGAAAGGATCCAAAAGACAGCAATATCCGTATTGCACCGTCCTTCCCGACAGTTGAGGAACTTGCACAGGCAGCAGAAATCTTCGTACTCAGTGTAAAACTTGTCAGTGTAGAGAAACTGCTTGGAGCAAAATAAGAAGAAACAAAAATCCCTGTAAGATTGGAATAATCTTGCAGGGTTTTTTAATACAAACATGCATTATACTGTGAAAAATGGAGGTAGAAAATTATAAGCTGAATAAATCACTATGAGTACCGGTGCGTGACAGTGTAAGCACAAGGACATCATTATCATAGCGATAAACAAGAAGCCAGTCTGGTTGGATATGATATTCTCGATGTCCAACCCAGTCGCCAGATAGAGGGTGATCTTTGTGCTTAGGGGCTAAGACTTCGCCATTCGCTAACTTTGTCATGAATCAAGATTTGCAAAAAATTCATCTACATCGTGATAACCTTTGACAGTAGGATCTTTTGCAATCCTTTCTGCCTCAAGCATAGCCGAGACGGTTTCTTTGCTTGGAGTTCCTTCGGTAATTTTGAAAGGAATCCCTCTTTCACGTAAAGACTGACGTACAAAAATATTAAACGCAGTGCTCAGATTCATACCAAGTTCTTCATAAAGAGCTTCTGCCGCAGCTTTAAGATTGCTGTCCATGCGTATACTGATATTACAGGTTGATGATTTAGCCATGATATCACTCCTTTCATTTGATAAATATATTATATGCAAAATGCACGAAAATATCAATACAATGCACGAAAATATTCGGTTCTAAATAATGAATGAGGGTAAATGAAATTCGTGAGAGGCGATTTGAAAGTCTGGTTCGTAAATAAAAAAATAGGATATTCAAGTTATAAAAGGGTTCGTAAATAAAAAAATAGGATATTCAAGTTATAAAAGGATTCCTATATAATGGAAGAAAGCTAATGCATATTGGTGGGACTTGACTTGGCGTAATCTGAAAAAAATCCTAATGGAAGTAGGTCTTTTTTTTATGCCTAAAAATTAGGTAGCCTCGCAAGCTACCAAGCAACAAATTAACAAAGAAATAAAAAGCGAGGTGGAAGTTGTGCGCACAAGAATCACATTGGAATGTACGGAATGCAAGAATCGTAACTACAACATGACGAAGGATAAGAAAACACATCCGGACCGTATGGAAACAAAGAAGTACTGCAAATTCTGTAAATCACACACACTGCACAAGGAGACAAAATAGTCGTAAAGGAGTGTGTACGTCATGAGTGAGAAATCTCAAAAAGACTCAGAAGAAGAACTGGTTCAAAGGTCTTAACGCAGAGTTTAAGAAAATCATTTGGCCAGACAAGCAGACACTTGTAAAAAGAGACGGCGGCAGTAGTTTCCGTATCCGTAGTGCTGGGAGCAATCATCGCATTAGTTGATTTCCTGGCTCAGCACGGAATTGACATTCTGGTCAATCTGGGCTAGACACTAACGAGCAGGAAAGGTGAGTTTATGTCAGATGCAAACTGGTATGTAGTTCATACTTATTCAGGGTATGAAAACAAGGTAAAGGCAAACATTGATAAGACAATTGAGAACCGTCACCTGGAGGACCAGATTCTTGAGGTTCGAGTTCCGATGCAGGAAGTTGTTGAACTTAAGAACGGAGTGCAGAAGGTATCTCAGAAGAAGATGTTTCCGGATATGTATTGATTCATATGATCATGAATGATGACACCTGGTATGTTGTGCGGAACACAAGAGGTGTGACAGGATTTGTAGGTCCGGGATCTAAGCCGGTACCGCTTACAGATGCAGAGATGGCACCACTTGGAATTCAGCAGGACAACATCGTAGTAGACTTTGAAGTCGGTGACACCGTACAGGTTGTTGCCGGTGCGTGGGCAGATACAGTCGGAGTGATCCAGGCTATGAACGCGCAGAAGCAGAGTGTAACGATCAATGTTGAGCTGTTCGGTCGCGAAACACCGGTTGAAATTAGTTTCGCAGAAATTAAACGAGTGTAACGTAAATACGAAACGTGGGAGGGGCCATATGGTTCCGACATTACCACAAGGAGGTAATTGAAATGGCAAAAAAAGTACAAGGTTATATCAAATTGCAGATTCCTGCAGGCGAGGCAACACCTGCACCGCCGGTTGGTCCTGCTCTGGGACAGCATGGAGTAAATATCGTTGAATTTACAAAGCAGTTCAACGCAAAGAACAGCAGACCAGGGCGACGTGATCATTCCTGTAGTTATCACTGTTTACAATGACAGAAGCTTTAGCTTCGTAACAAAGACACCACCGGCAGCAGTTCTGATTAAGAAGGCCTGCAACATCAAGTCTGGATCTGGTGTTCCGAACAAGAATAAAGTTGCTACAATCACAAAAAGCTCAGGTAGAGGAGATCGCTAAGACAAAGATGCCAGACCTGAACGCAGCAACTGTAGAGGCAGCTGCCAGCATGATCGCTGGAACATGCCGTTCTATGGGAGTAACTGTAGTAGACTAGTCCCTGGTTGTTCTTTAAGACGGGCGAGGCCAAGCGCGGTGTGCGCGCGGACGAACCTGACGAAAAAAATTTCCTTGATAATGATGAAACTGAAGTAAATGGATGTGGGAGGGTTATCCCGACAATACCACTAGGAGGTTTTTAATAATGAAACGCGGAAAAAGATATGTAGAGGCTGCAAAAGCTATCGACAGAGGAACACTCTATGATGTAGCAGACGCAGTAGCATTGGTTAAAAAATCTGCAGTTGCTAAATTTGACGAAACAATCGAAGCTCATATCAGAACTGGATGTGACGGCCGTCATGCTGATCAGCAGATCCGTGGTGCAGTTGTACTGCCGCACGGAACTGGTAAGACCGTTCGTATCCTTGTATTTGCTAAAGACGCAAAGCTGAGGAAGCTAAAAAGCTGCTGGAGCAGATTTCGTAGGCGGAGACGAGCTCATTCGTGGCTATAGATATTATTCTGATGAGCAACTCAACCAGGTAATAAATGTAAAGCCTAAAAACCGCATTACAATTGGATATTGTCGTGTTTCTATTTGTGCCAGGCGGCTGAGGATAAGACACCTCCGGCCGAAAGAAGCCATAAACAGAAAGATGATCTGGAACGACAGATTGATAATGTCAAGACATATCTTCTGGCAAAAGGCAGCCATTTGAGATAATAAGTGATATCGGTTCCGGAATTGATTATAAGAAAAAAGGGCTCCAGGAATTGATCAGGCGAATATCTCAAAATCAGGTTGAAAAGGTTGTTGTTTTATATAAAGATCGGTTACTGCGATTTGGTTTTGAGTTGATAGAATATATCGCTTCACTTTATAATTGTGAGATTGAGATTATTGATAATACTGAAAAGTCCGAACAGCAGGAACTTGTTGAAGATCTGGTTCAGATAATCACTGTATTCAGTTGTAAATTACAAGGAAAACGAGCGAATAAAGCCAAGAAACTTATCCGTGAACTGATACAGGAGGAAGCAGATGGTAAAAGCCATAAAAGTAATGTTGATACCAAATAATGTACAGAAAACTAAGTTGTTTCAGTACGCCGGTGCTTCAAGATTTGCCTATAACTGGGCTTTGGCAAGGGAAATAGAAAACTATGAAAAAGGCGGAAGATTTATTCCAGATGCAGAACTCAGAAAAGAATTTACAAAACTTAGACATTCTGATGAATATACATGGTTATTGAGTATTTCAAATAATGTAACCAAACAGGCGATCAAAGATGCCTGTACTGCTTATAAGAACTTTTTCAGGGGTTTGCAGAAATTCCCGAGATTCAAGTCAAAAAAGAGGTCAATGCCGAAGTTCTATCAGGATAACGTTAAGATACGATTCAGTAATACTCATGTTAAATTTGAAGGCTTTTCCTCCAGCAGGAAAGCCAACAAACAAAAAATGAATTGGGTAAGACTTGCAGAACATGGACGAATTCCGACAAATGCTAAATATATGAATCCGCGAATATCCTTTGACGGATTGAACTGGTGGATCAGCGTATGTGTAGAATTTCCTGATTGCAAAGAAACACTTAATGACGATGGAGTTGGTATAGACTTAGGAATCAAAGATTTGGCTGTCTGCTCTGATGCTGTTAAATATAAGAATATTAATAAGAGTCAGAAAGTAAGGAAACTAGAAAAACAGAAACGCAGATTACAGCGTAGTATCTCTCGTTCTTACGAGAAGAATAAAAAAGGAGAAAGTTACTGTAAAACAAATAATGTAATCAAAAAGGAAAAACTTTTATTAAAACGAGATCACAGATTAACAAATATCCGTAAAAACTATTTGAATCAGACCATATCTGAGATCATAAATCGAAAACCAAGATTTATATGTATTGAAGATCTGAATGTCAGCGGAATGATGAAAAACAGACATTTATCCAAAGCAGTCCAGGAACAGGGATTTTTCTTGGTTTAGAAAACAGCTTGAATATAAGTGCAGCGATAAAGGGATCCAGCTTATTGTGGCTGATCGGTTTTATCCATCATCAAAGCTTTGCAGCTGTTGTGGAAATATCAAAAAAGATTTGAAATTATCTGACAGGGAATATAGATGTGAGTGTGGGAATATAATTGACAGAGATTTCCAGGCATCAATAAATCTTAAGGGCTATGGAGAGCGATTTGCAAGCTGACACTGAAACGTTAATGCAAATATGTACGGATACGTTAGTCCGGAATTTACGCCTATGGAGAGTACAGGAACTTGTGAGTAGATGAATATTCGTATCATCAAAAGCATACTCGTTGAAGCAGGAATGGAACATAAAGGTTTATAACTTTTTATAAGTTTTCAGTAACGGCGATATAATGGTTACATATTCTGATTTGATTCAGTTTTGTATATTCATTGTTGCCCTTGTTGGTCTTTGCTATGAGATTTTCAAGGGTAAAAAGAAAATAGCCGCCAACTACTACCAATAGTTGACGGCTGTTAAAATAACAGTTAATTATATTATTGGGTAGCCGCTTGCGGTTTCCCTTTTCATATTTTTAATATATCATATTTGAAAATATGGCGCAAGAGGAGATTGATAATCTGTGAATTGCGGGAAAAGGATATTTAATACGAAAAAATAGTTGACAAACGCAAGAGTGTATGATAATCTATTTAAGGACTGCCGAAGACAGTAGGTGTGCGATGCACGTAAGGACAGAATACAAGGACGCCTACCGAGGGATGATCGATACAAAATGCATGATTTGCAAACCTCTATTGTCTTAGGATATCGAGGTTTTATTTTATATCTATCGGCGGTGTATAAACCAAAATCTAATAAGGAGGTGCACCATTCGTGGCAAAAGTTGAATTGAAACAGCCAGTTGTACAGGCTATTGCAGAGGACATCAAAGATGCAGCAAGTGTTGTATTAGTTGATTACCGTGGACTGACAGTTGCAGAAGATACAGCTCTTCGTAAACAGCTGAGAGAAGCTGGAGTAGTTTACAAAGTTTGTAAGAACACAATGATGAAAAGAGCTTTTGAAGGAACTGATTTCGCTGCTTTAGATGAGCACTTGGAAGGACCAAGCGCTATCGCAATTTCTAAAGACGATGCAACAGCTCCGGCAAGAGTCATTTGCAATTTCGCAAAAGATGCTAAGGCTCTTGAGTTAAAAGCAGGTGTTGTAGAAGGCACTCTTTATGATGTGAACGCTCTTAACGAGTTAGCTAAGATTCCATCAAGAGACGTACTTATTTCCAAATTGCTTGGAAGCTTACAGTCACCTATCACAAATCTTGCTCGTGTACTTAATCAGATCGCAGAGCAGGGTGGAGCTGAGGCTTGTGAAGCAGCTCCAGCAGCAGAAGAAGCTGCAACAGAGGAGTAAGAGTAGATAATACTCGCCCCTGTCTGATCTCACAGAGACGGACATAAAACTATTTCATAATAAAAATGTTAAAAATGGAGGAACTTAAAATGGCAAAGTTAACAACAGCTGAGTTCATTGAGGCTATTAAAGAGTTATCCGTATTAGAGTTAAACGAGCTTGTAAAGGCTTGCGAGGAAGAGTTTGGCGTATCCGCAGCAGCAGGTGTTGTAGTTGCAGCAGCTGGAGCAGAGGGTGGAGCAGCAGAGGAGAAAGATGAGTTCGACGTAGAGCTTGTATCCGCTGGTGCAGCTAAAGTTAAAGTTATCAAAAGCAGTTCGTGAGATCACAGGTCTTGGACTGAAAGAAGCTAAAGAGTTAGTAGACGGAGCTCCGAAGGTTCTGAAGGCTGCCGTTTCCAAGGAAGAGGCTGAGGAAATCAAAGCTAAACTTGAGGCTGAGGGTGCAGAGGTTAACCTTAAATAATTTCAGACTTCAGAATTTTAAAGGCCGTTCCGAAAGGGGCGGTCTTTTTTTGCAATTCAGGGAAATTTTTTTTTGCTTTTCTGGAGATTTATAAATACAAAGTCTAGTTACAATTCTGACTATATTAATTTGTAAAAAAATATCTAGACATGATATATCAACTATGGTACAATCTTTTCAAGCATTATATTTCCAAGATCTTGAAGGTTTGTACCATTTCTATTTTCAATATATTTTCTAGGAATTTTCAATGCTTGAATTACCACGATGAACAAGCAGAAGGGATTCTTAGAAAACTTAGAAACAGTCAGGAGGAGAGTCCTTTCGAACACAGAAGAAGGAGGATACTGAATGACAAAAAAGTATGAAGGCAGTAAGGGACAGAAAAACGGATAACAGAAGAATCTCACAAAATATGGAAAAAAGCCTTTAAGAAAATGGCACAAGTATTTGGGTATCCAAATCGCGAGTACAAAGACCGGGTGTTCCGAATGTTGCTGAAGGAACCCAAAGTAGCACTGGAAGTTTACAACGCTATGAATGGAACTTCGTACGACAATCCAGACGAACTGATTATAACAACGTTGGAAAATGCAGTTTATTTAGGTATGAAGAATGATGTGTCATTTATATTGGGAACACAGCTGGTTTTATATGAACATCAATCAACGCCGAATCTAACATGCCATTACGGAATCTGGCATATGTGGCTTGCGTTTATATGGCGTATGTATTTGGGGATAATCTGTATGGACGGAAGTTGATTAAGATACCAGAACCGAGATTTGTAGTATTCTATAATGGACAGACAAGATGCCGGAACAGAGTGTTTTGTGTTTATCAGATGCTTATGAAAGTAAATCTGAAGAATTGGATTTAGAACTGAGGATCCGATTCATAAATATAAATCCTGGATATAATGAGGAAATGGTAGAAAAAAAAAGTCCGACATTATATCAATATGTGAAATTTGTGGATGCAGTTCGCAAATATCAGCAGCAAATACCATTCCCGGAAGCAGTGGAAAAAAGCAATTGACGAATGTATCAAAAAAAAAAGGTATTCTTGCAGAGTTTTTAAGGAAGAATAGAGCAGAGGTGTTAAGAGTGAGCATATTTGAGTATGATGAAGAAAAAACATATGAGGATGGAACGAGAAGAAAGTCGGGAAAAATGGAATTGCGATTGGAATAGTTAAGACCGCTCAAAAGTATCATGCAGAGAAAGAAAAACAGATTATCAATCAAATCAGTGATGAATTAAATGTGTCACATCAGGAAGCAGAAACAATATATTCTGAAGTAGAAGAGTATATAAAAACATCTCAAGAAGAAAAATAATAAAAAAAAATATGCAAGTTGCATAAAAACACTTTGCTAAAAGTGTGCAATACCGCTGAAATCACCAAACGTAATTGACGGCGGTATTTTTTGTTACTATAATATAAATAAATGAAACGGGTTTCAGAAATGCGTTTCACAAACAGAAGAGAAAAAAGACATGAATAAATAAAAAGACAAGAAAAGGAGAGAAAGAGTTATGAAACTGGCAGTTGTAGGAAGTATTAACACGGACATGACCGTAACAGCGGAGAGAATTCCACTTAAGGGTGAGACATTGATGGGCGATAGTTTAAGCTATATTCCAGGTGGAAAAGGCGCAAACCAGGCTGTTGCTATGGCAAAGCTTGGTGCTGAAGTTGAGATATTCGGCTGTGTTGGTGATGATGACAATGGACGCAGAATGCTAGATAATCTGAATAAGGTTGGCGTAAAGACAGAGCATATCCAGGTTTTAGAAGGTGTGCCGACAGGAATTGCGATGATTACGGTCGGAGACAATGACAACACAATTATTGTTGTCCCAGGTGCAAACGGAAAGGTTGATAAGGCTTATGTGGATGGAATCAAAGATGAACTGGTGAAATATGACATGGTAGTTCTTCAGCATGAGATTCCGCTTGAGACAGTTCATTATATCGCAGAGTTTTGTTACGAAAAAATATTCCGGTCGTACTGAATCCGGCACCGGCAGCAGAAGTGCCGATGGATATCATCGACAAAGTTACATACGTGACACCAAATGAGCATGAAGCAGTGCTGATTTTTGGAGACGAGTTGAGTACAGAAAATCTTTTGAAGAAGTATCCGGAGAAGCTTGTGATTACACAGGGATCCCGAGGAGTGTCTACATGCCTGAAAAACGGAGAAGTGCTGACAGTACCGGCGAGAAAGGCAAATGTAGTGGATACGACAGGAGCGGGAGACACCCTGAACGGAGCATTTTCTGTAAGAATTGCAGCAGGTGATGATGTGAAGAGTGCTCTTGCTTATGCGAATGTAGCGGCAAGCCTTTCCACGGAGAAATTCGGTGCACAGACAGGAATGCCGACAGCAGAAGAAGTTGCCAATGAATTGAAATAAACAGAAGAAAAATGGGGAACGGATCATTGACTAGCATAAGAGAAGTGGCAAAGCTTGCGGGGTGTCACCTGCGACAGTGTCCCGTGTGATGAATGGGACGGCCAACGTAAATGAAGAGAAGAAAAAACGCGTGGAGGCAGCGATTAAGGAGACAGGATTTCAACCAAATGAACTGGCGAGAGCTTTGTATAAGAAAGTCATCGAAGATGATCGGGATGATCGTGCCGGATATTGAAAACCCGTTTTTTAGTGAGCTTGCGAAAGCGGTGGAAGATACAGCATATCAGAACGGATACCGGATTCTTCTTTGCAGTTCGGGTGGAGACGAAGAGAAGGAGGCTGTAAACATTCAGATGTTCAATCAGCTCCGAGCAGATGGAATCGTTGTGATGACGAACTGCGCAGAGACAGGGAAAGTGTTGGCGGACTGTCCGATACCGGTCGTCCTTGTTGACCGCAAGCTTGATGGATTTAAAGAAAATGCATTGATTGAGTCAGACAATTACCGCGGTGGTTTTATGGCGGCAGAACATCTTGCAAAATGTGGCTGCAAGAATATTGTCTGTATGAAAGAACCGACCGGGTATTCCAGCGGGCGCAGACGATACGAAGGTTATCTGGATGTGTGTAAAAATACAATCTCAAAGAACAGAGTGTGGACTGTCGTTATAATTATGAGAGTGGACTTCGGGCAGCAGAAGAGATCCTTAAGAAGTATCCGGAAGTTGATGGGGTAGTTGCGGGAAATGATATTGTAGCAATGTCGGTATATAAGGTGTTCACAAGACACGGAAAGAAAATACCGCAGGAAGTTCAGCTTGTAGGATTTGATGATGTTGGGTTCGGCGAATTATTTATCCCGGAGCTTACGACCATACATCAGCCGATTAAAGAGATGGGGCATTTGGCAGCAGAGATTATTCTCAAAGCTGTGAATGGGGAACCTTACGAGAAGAAAAAAAATGTATTTGACGTGAAGCTTATTGAGCGGGAGACAACAAAAAAAAAATAATAGAAATTTGAAATTTGCTTAAACTTTTATTTAAACTTTTAAACTGAGGGTTTGCATTTTGGGGGAAAATAGTGTACAATTGAAAATAATATGGAAAAATATGATTTTGCTCTTGACAATAAAAAAGGGCTTTGTGCTATAGTAAAAAATGCGCTATTGTGGAAAGTTATGCCATGATATTGCACGAAAAACTGAGTCACAAAGCTCTTTTTTCGTCGTTTTTGCGATAACAGGGCATTTTGCGGACCACAAAAAAATAAGAGGAGAGTGAAACGTCAATATGGAAAAAGAACAGAATTCGTCCCATGAAAAGCGGAAAAAGCTCACGAATGAGTTATTCCAGACAAAAAGAAGTTCTTCAGATGCCGAACTTGATTGAAGTGCAGAAGGATTCTTATGATTGGTTCCTTAAGTCAGGATTGAAGGAAGTATTTGAAGATATTTCCCCAATTACAGATTATAGCGGTAAATTAAGCCTGGAGCTTGTTGATTTCACACTGTGTGAAGATGATGTGAAATACAGCATTGATGAGTGCAGAGATCGTGATGCAACTTATGCAGCACCGCTGAAAGTCAGAGTAAGACTTCATAATAAAGAGACGGATGAGATTAACGAGCATGAGATCTTTTATGGGAGATCTGCCACTGATGACACGTACTGGTACATTTGTAATTAATGGTGCGGAGCGTGTAATCGTAAGTCAGCTGGTACGTTCCCCTGGTATTTATTATGCAATTGCACATGATAAGCTGGGTAAAAAGCTTTATTCCTCTACTGTCATTCCGAACCGGGGTGCCTGGCTGGAGTATGAGACAGATTCCAATGACGTTTTTTATGTTAGAGTAGATAGAACAAGAAAGGTGCCGATCACTGTACTTATTCGTGCGCTTGGTATCGGTACAAATCCGGAAATTGTAGAACTCTTTGGTGAAGAGCCGAAGATTCTGGCAAGCTTTGAGAAAGATGCTGCAACAAATTATCAGGAAGGTCTCTTAGAATTATATAAGAAGATTCGTCCGGGTGAGCCGCTTTCCGTAGACAGCGCAGAAAGTCTGATCACAAGTATGTTCTTCGACCCAAGAAGATATGATCTTGCAAAAGTAGGCCGTTATAAATATAATAAGAAGCTTGCTCTGAAAAACCGTATTACAGGACAGGTTCTTGCAGAGGATGTTGCAAGTGCGATTACCGGAGAAGTGATCGCAGAGGCTGGAACAAAGGTGACAAGAGAAATTGCAGATCGGATCCAGAACGGAGCTGTTCCGTATGTATGGATCGACAGACCGGAAGAGAAGAGAGAAATGTCAAAGTTCTTTCTAATATGATGGTAGATCTGAAGGAAGTTGTTGACATTGATCCGGAAGAGGTCGGTGTAACAGAGCTTGTATACTATCCGGTACTTGCAAATCTCCTTGAGGAAACAGCAGGAGATATCGATGAGCTGAAAGCTGCTATCAAGAGAGATATTCACGACCTGATTCCGAAACATATTACAAAAAGAAGATATTCTTGCGTCTATCAACTATAACATGCACCTGGAATACGGCCTTGGAAATGACGATGATATCGATCATCTGGGCAACAGACGTATCCGTGCGGTAGGAGAACTTCTGCAGAACCAGTACAGAATCGGTCTGTCCAGAATGGAAAGAGTCGTAAGAGAAAAAGAATGACAACTCAGGATCTGGAAGGAATTTCACCACAGTCCCTGATCAACATAAAGCCAGTAACTGCAGCGGTAAAAAGAATTCTTCGGTTCTTCTCAGCTGTCTCAGTTCATGGATCAGAACAACCCGCTGGGTGAGCTGACTCATAAGAGACGTCTTTCCGCACTAGGTCCTGGAGGTCTTTCCAGAGATCGTGCCGGATTTGAGGTGCGAGACGTACACTATTCCCACTACGGAAGAATGTGTCCGGTAGAGACTCCCGAGGGTCCGAACATCGGTTTGATCAACTCACTGGCATGTTACGCAAGAATTAACGAGTATGGATTTGTTGAGGCTCCATATCGTAAAGTAGACCACTCGGATGCGGAGAATCCACGTGTAACAGATGAAGTTGTTTATATGACAGCGGATGAAGAGGATAACTATCATGTAGCACAGGCCAACGAGACACTGGATGAGGAAGGACATTTTGTTCATAAGAACGTATCCGGTCGTTACCGTGAAGAGACTCAGGCTTATGAGAGAAAAGCATTTGACTATATGGACGTTTCTCCTAAGATGGTATTCTCTGTTGCAACAGCAATGATCCCATTCCTTGAGAATGACGATGCCAACCGTGCGCTGATGGGATCCAACATGCAGCGTCAGGCAGTGCCGCTTCTTACAACAGAAGCTCCTGCAGTAGGAACTGGTATGGAAACAAAAGCGGCTGTTGACTCAGGTGTATGTGTAGTCGCTGAGGAAGCAGGAGTTGTTGAGCGTTCAACATCAGCAGAAATCCAGATCCGCCAGGATGATGGAAAACTGAAAAAATATAAACTTACAAAATTCCTTCGAAGCAACCAGAGCAACTGCTACAATCAAAGAGCAATTGTATTCAAGGGTGACAGAGTGGAGAAAGGCGATGTGATCGCTGACGGTCCGTCTACATCTAATGGTGAGCTTGCATTAGGAAAGAACCCGCTGATCGGATTCATGACCTGGGAAGGTTACAACTACGAGGATGCGGTTCTGTTAAGTGAGAGACTTGTTCAGGATGATGTATATACATCTATCCATATCGAGGAGTATGAGGCAGAAGCCCGTGACACCAAGCTGGGACCGGAAGAGATCACCCGTGATGTTCCCGGTGTCGGTGACGATGCGCTGAAGGATCTGGATGACAGAGGAATTATCCGCGTCGGTGCTGAGGTCCGTGCCGGAGATATTCTTGTTGGTAAAGTTACTCCTAAGGGAGAGACAGAGCTGACAGCCGAGGAGAGACTGCTTCGTGCCATCTTCGGTGAAAAAGCCAGAGAAGTAAGGGATACATCCCTGAAAGTACCTCATGGTGATTACGGTATCGTAGTAGATGCCAAGGTATTTACAAGGAAGCAACGGCGACGAGATGTCACCGGGAGTGAACCAGTCTGTCCGCATTTACATTGCTCAGAAGAGAAAGATCTCTGTAGGTGACAAGATGGCCGGTCGTCATGGTAACAAGGGTGTGGTTTCCCGTGTGCTTCCTGTAGAAGATATGCCGTTCCTGCCAAACGGACGTCCGCTGGATATCGTGCTGAATCCTCTGGGTGTACCATCCCGTATGAATATCGGACAGGTCTTGGAGATTCACCTGTCTCTGGCAGCAAAAGCACTTGGATTTAACATTTCTACACCTGTATTTTATGGTGCGAACGAGATAGATATTATGGATACTCTTGATCTGGCAAATGACTATGTCAACTTAAGCTGGGAAGAGTTTGAAAAGAAACATAAAGAAGAGCTGCTTCCGGAAGTTATGGATTATCTGTATGAGAACAGAGATCACAGAAAACTCTGGAAAGGTGTTCCAATCTCACGAGATGGTAAAGTAAGACTTCGCGACGGTAGAACAGGAGAGTTCTTTGATAGTCCGGTAACGATTGGTCACATGCATTATCTGAAACTGCATCACCTGGTTGATGATAAGATCCATGCTCGTTCTACAGGTCCTTACTCACTGGTTACACAGCAGCCATTAGGTGGTAAGGCACAGTTTGGTGGACAGCGTTTCGGAGAGATGGAGGTTTGGGCACTTGAGGCTTATGGCGCATCTTACACATTGCAGGAGATCCTGACTGTGAAGTCTGACGATGTAATCGGTCGTGTGAAGACATATGAAGCGATCATCAAAGGTGACAATATCCCTGAACCGGGTATTCCGGAGTCTTTCAAAGTACTTCTGAAAGAGCTTCAGTCTCTGGGACTGGATGTTCGTGTACTTCGTGATGACAATACAGAGGTGGAGATTATGGAAACTTCCGATATGGGAGAGACCAGCTTCCGCTCACTGATCGAAGGAGATGGAAAATATCGTCGTGATGAGGAAGACTTCGGCAAACACGGTTATACAACTCAGGAGTTCCAGGGAGAGGAACTTGTAAATGAGGAACCGGAAGAGGACGAAGACGATTACGATTCAGATTATGGCGACGATAGTTTTGATGACTATGATGACATGTCAGATGATGAATAGAAAGGGTGCCTGTATGCCAGAAAATAGTAAAGAACAATCATATCAGCCAATGACTTTTGATGCAATCAAAATCGGGTTGGCATCACCTGAAAAAAGATTCTGGAGTGGTCAAAAGGCGAGGTAACAAAGCCTGAGACTATTAACTATAGAACCTTAAAACCAGAGAGAGATGGTCTGTTCTGTGAAAGAATTTTTTGGACCAAGCAAGGACTGGGAATGTCACTGTGGAAAGTATAAAAAATTCGCTATAAAGGTGTTGTTTGTGACCGTTGTGGTGTAGAGGTTACTAAGGCAAGTGTACGTCGTGAACGTATGGGACATATCGAGCTTGCAGCTCCGGTATCCCATATCTGGTACTTCAAGGGAATCCCTAGCCGTATGGGATTAATCCTTGATATGTCTCCAAAAGCACTGGAAAAAGTATTATACTTTGCTTCTTATATTGTGCTTGATAAGGGAGAGACAGATCTTCAGTACAAGCAGGTATTATCTGAGCAGGAGTATCAGGAAGCAAGAGAATCCTGGGGAAAAGGTTTCCGTGTTGGAATGGGAGCTGAATCTATCTTAGAGCTTCTTCAGGCAATCGACCTTGAAAAAAGAATACGAAGATCTGACAGAAGGCCTCAAAGGCGCTACCGGACAGAAACGTGCACGTATCGTAAAACGTCTTGAAGTTGTAGAAGCATTCCGTGAATCTGGAAACAAACCAGAATGGATGATCATGACCGTTGTACCGGTTATCCCACCAGATCTTCGTCCAATGGTTCAGTTGGATGGTGGACGTTTTGCAACATCTGACCTGAATGATCTGTACAGAAGAATTATCAATAGAAATAACCGTCTGAGAAGACTTCTTGAGTTAGGCGCTCCAGATATTATCGTAAGAAATGAAAAGAGAATGCTTCAGGGAAGCGGTAGATGCCCTGATCGACAACGGCCGTCGCGGACGTCCGGTAACAGGACCTGGAAACCGTGCACTGAAATCTCTTTCTGACATGCTGAAAGGTAAGTCCGGACGTTTCCGTCAGAACCTGCTTGGTAAGCGTGTTGACTACTCTGGACGTTCTGTAATCGTCGTAGGACCGGAACTTAAGATCTATCAGTGCGGTCTGCCAAAAGAGATGGCAATTGAGCTTTTCAAACCATTTGTAATGAAAGAGCTTGTTCAGAACGGAACTGCACACAACATCAAGAATGCTAAAGAAGATGGTCGAGAAGTTACAGCCAGAGGTCTGGGATGTACTCGAGGAAGTGATCAAAGAGCATCCGGTTATGTTGAACCGTGCTCCTACACTGCACAGACTTGGTATCCAGGCATTCGAGCCAATCCTTGTAGAGGGTAAGGCTATCAAGCTTCATCCACTGGTTTGTACAGCGTTCAACGCCGACTTCGATGGAGACCAGATGGCTGTGCATTTGCCACTTTCCGTGGAAGCACAGGCAGAGTGCAGATTCCTTCTGTTATCACCAAACAACCTGCTGAAACCATCTGATGGTGGTCCGGTAGCCGTGCCTTCACAGGATATGGTACTTGGTATTTATTATCTGACACAGGAAAGACCAGGTGCAGCAAGGAGAAGGTAAGATTTTCAAGAGTGTAAATGAAGCAATCCTTGCTTATGAGAACCAGGCAATCACACTTCACTCTAAGATTAAAGTACGTGTGACAAAGACAATGCCAGGTGGAGAAGAAAAAAAAACAGGAATTGTAGAGTCCACACTTGGACGTTTCATTTTCAACGAGATCATCCCACAGGATCTTGGATTCGTTGATCGTGAAAAAGAGAGAGAACAAACTTCTTCTGGAGATTGATTTCCACGTAGGAAAGAAAAACAGTTAAAGCAGATCCTTGAGAAGGTTATCAATACACACGGAGCAACTGCAACAGCAGAAGTTCTGGATGCTGTAAAAAGCAATTGGATATAAATATTCTACAAGAGCTGCCATGACCGTATCTATTTCCGATATGACGGTACCTCCACAGAAACCACAGATGATCCAGCAGGCACAGGATACTGTAGACCGCATCACTAAGAACTTCAAACGTGGTCTCATCACAGAAGAGGAGCGTTACAAAGAAGTTGTAGAGACATGGAAGGCAACTGATGACAAACTGACAGAGGCACTGCTTTCTGGTCTGGATAAATACAATAACATCTTCATGATGGCTGACTCCGGTGCCCGTGGTTCTGATAAACAGATCAAACAGCTTGCAGGTATGCGTGGATTGATGGCTGATACAACTGGTCATACAATCGAGTTGCCTATCACTTCAAACTTCCGTGAAGGACTTGACGTACTGGAGTATTTCATGTCTGCGCATGGAGCTCGAAAAGGTATGTCAGATACAGCACTTCGTACTGCCGATTCAGGATATCTGACAAGACGTCTTGTTGACGTATCTCAGGAGCTGATCATTCATGAAGTAGACTGTGCAAAGAAAGATGCACCGATTCCTGGAATTTATGTAAAAGCATTCATGGATGGAAAAGAAGAGATCGAGAGTCTGCAGGATCGTATTACAGGACGTTACCTGTGCTATGACATTGTAGATAAAGATGGCAATGTTCTTGTTAAGAAGAACCATATGGTAACACCAAAACGTGCAGAACTGATCTGCAAGAAGGGTGTAAATGAGAACGGAGAGCCATTAACACAGATTAAGATCCGTACAATCCTTACATGTCGCTCACACAGTGGCGTATGTGCAAAATGTTATGGAGCCAACATGGCAACAGGTGAGCCGGTACAGGTTGGAGAGGCTGTCGGAATTATTGCTGCTCAGTCCATTGGTGAGCCTGGTACACAGCTTACTATGCGTACATTCCATGCCGGTGGTGTAGCCGGTGATGATATCACACAGGGTCTTCCTCGTGTCGAGGAGCTTTTTGAGGCAAGAAAGCCTAAAGGGACTTGCAATCATCACAGAGATTGCAGGAACTGCGAATTTGAACGACACGAAGAAGAAACGTGAGATTATCGTAACAAATCATGAGACAGGTGAATCAAAAGCATATCTGATTCCTTATGGATCACGTATTAAGGTAGCAGACGGAGCAGAACTTGAGGCCGGTGATGAGCTGACTGAAGGTAGTATCAATCCGCATGATATCTTAAGAATTAAAGGCATCCGTGCAGTTCAGGATTACATGATCCAGGAGGTACAGAGAGTTTACCGTCTGCAGGGTGTTGAGATCAACGATAAGCATATCGAGGTGATCGTGCGCCAGATGCTTAAGAAGATCCGTATCGAGGAGTCTGGAGATACAGAGTTCCTTCCGGGAACAAATGTAGACAGACTTGAGTTCGAGGATGTGAATGAGGTACTGGAGGCAGAAGGAAAAAGAACCTGCAATCGGAGAGCCAATCATCATGGGTATTACAAAGGCTTCTCTTGTAACCAACTCCTTCCTGTCAGCAGCATCCTTCCAGGAGACCACAAAGGTTCTGACAGAGGCAGCAATCAAAGGAAAGATCGATCCGCTGGTAGGTCTGAAAGAGAACGTAATCATCGGAAAACATATCCCGGCTGGTACAGGTATGAGAAAGTATCGTGATATCAGACTGAATAGTGAGTTATCTATGGATGACGATCTGTTCTTTGAAGAAGGATTAGATGATGATGACGATTTAGATATTCTGGATACAGATTTTTCAGATGATGATCTGTTAGAAGAAAATGAACTTACAACAGAAGAATAAGACTTGCGTAAGAGTTTTGAATGAAAGTACCGCCGCACGAATTCGTGCGGTGGTACTTTTTGTTGCCAAGCATACGACAAAAAGGTCCGGTGGACCTTTAGGCTGCCCGTGCTGGAGCAGCCTAAAGTGCATTATGCACAAAAAAATAGAAATGATGTATGAACAATTAATAAAAACATAAAAAGATAGTCAAGACAAACTTTTTTGATAAAATATTATTGACAATGATTATCATTAACAATATAATAAGTGATGGAAATGATAATCAGTTTCAAATCGTGCGAGGTAATATATATGAGCCAAGAAGAGAGATTTCAAGAAGTATTAAATCAATTAAAGAAAGCTGGCTATCGGATTACCGAACAGAGAAAGCTTCTTTTACACATTATATTGAATAATGAATACTCCTCTTGTAAGGAGATTTATTATGCAGCAAAGAAGCAGGACGACAAAGTCGGAATTGCAACTGTGTATCGTACTGTGCAACTGTTGGAAGATATGGAACTGATCCATAAAGAGATGGTTGTGAGAATTTAGTGAGGAGAAGGAGTGGATTATGATGCCGTTAACGATGTTAAATCCAGGCGAAAGTGCATCTATCGTCCGGGTAGGTGGAAATGAAGAAACAAAAGATTCCTGGAGAATCTCGGATTCGTAGCTGGAAGTGAGGTGAAAGTTATTTCCAGTAACGAGGGTAACATAATTGCCCAGATTAAAGAATCACGAGTTGCAGTCAGCAAAGGAATTGCTAATAAAATAATGGTCTAGGAGGAACGGGAGAATGACTTTAAGAGATGTGAAAGTTGATCAGACAGTATCCGTAGTAAAGCTTCATGGAGAGGGAGCTACAAAAAAAGAAGAATTATGGATATGGGAATCACAAAAGGAACCAGCATTTATGTCCGTAAAGTAGCACCACTTGGTGATCCGATTGAAGTTACTGTACGTGGATATGAATTGTCTCTGAGAAAAGCAGACGCAGAGATGATCGAAGTTAAATAACCAATTAGAGAGTAAAACAGGAGGATGTAAAAAATGGGAGTGAAGATAGCACTTGCCGGAAACCCGAATAGTGGTAAGACAACACTTTTCAATGCTTTGACAGGTTCCAATCAGTTCGTTGGTAACTGGCCTGGAGTTACTGTTGAGAAAAAAAGAAGGAAAATGGAAGGAAGACAAAAAGAAGTTGTAATTATGGACCTTCCAGGTATCTATTCTTTATCACCATATACATTGGAGGAAGTTGTAGCCAGAAATTATCTGATCACAGAGCGTCCGGATGCAATCCTGAATATCGTAGACGGAACAAACCTGGAGCGTAACTTATACCTTACAACTCAGTTACTTGAGCTTGGTATCCCGGTTGTTATGGCAATTAACATGATGGATATTGTACGCAAGAATGGTGATGAGATCAACACAAAGAAACTTGCTGAGAAGCTTGGCTGTGAAGTTGTAACAATTTCTGCTCTGAAAGGTGATGGAATCAAAGATGCAGCTTCAAGAGCAGTAAAGCACGCCGGACAGAAAGCCGGACAGGAATCTGTGCATGAGTTCGCACCGGAAGTTGAGAACTACCTGAATGAGATTGAAGGCAGACTTGGATATGAAATTCCAGAAGAGCAGAAAAGATTTTACGCGATCAAATTATTTGAGCGCGACGATAAGATCAAAGACGCTATGAAAAAAATGCACCGGACGTTGAAGATATCATTGCCCGTGCAGAGAAAGAGATGGATGACGATGCAGAGAGTATCATCACAAATGAGAGATACAGTTTCATTGGTTCTATTATCGGAGACTGTTTAAAGAAGAATAAAACACAGGAACTGACAACATCTGATAAGATTGACCGTATCGTAACAAACAGATGGCTTGCACTTCCAATTTTTGCAGCAGTTATGTGGCTTGTATATTATGTCTCTGTAACAACAGTAGGTTCTATATTGACAGACTGGACAAATGATACATTGTTTGGTGAGTGGATCATTCCGGCAGCTCAGAGCTTCTTTGAAGGAATCGGATGTGCGGACTGGTTAACAGGTCTGATCGTAGACGGAGTTATCTCCGGAGTTGGTGCTGTACTTGGATTCGTACCTCAGATGCTCGTATTATTTATCTTCCTTGCATTTTTAGAATCCTGTGGTTATATGGCACGAGTTGCTTTTATCATGGATAGCATTTTCCGTAAATTCGGTCTTTCCGGAAAATCATTTATCCCGATGCTGATCGGAACAGGTTGTGGAGTTCCTGGAGTTATGGCTTCCCGTACGATCGAGAATGACCGTGACCGTAAGATGACTGTTATGACAACAACATTTATCCCTTGCGGAGCGAAACTTCCAATTATCGCCCTGATCGCCGGAGCACTTTTTGATGGCGCTTCATGGGTAGCACCAAGTGCTTACTTTGTTGGTATCGCAGCAATTATCTGCTCTGGTATCATCCTGAAAAAAGACAAAGATGTTCGCAGGAGATCCGGCACCATTTGTTATGGAGCTTCCTGCATATCATATGCCGACAGTTGGTAACGTTCTTAGAAGTATGTGGGAACGTGGCTGGTCATTTATCAAAAAAGCTGGTACAATTATTACATTATCAACAATCGTTGTTTGGTTCTTATTGAACTTCGGTTGGACAGATGCTGGATTCGGAATGCTGAACTTCGATGGACTTGAGGGGAGCAGCTATGGAGGCAGCACAGGCAGAGTGTGTTCTTGCTAAGATCGGCAACTTGATTTCCTGGATCTTCACACCACTCGGATGGGGAGATTGGAAGATGACTGTAGCTGCTATTACAGGACTTGTAGCGAAAGAAAACGTTGTAGGTACATTCGGACAGCTCTTTGGATTTGCAGAAGTTGCAGAAGACGGACAGGAAATCTGGGGAACACTTGCAAACAGCATGTCACAGATTGCAGCTTACTCATTCCTCGTATTCAATCTTCTGTGTGCACCTTGCTTCGCAGCAATGGGAGCTATTAAGAGAGAGATGAACAACGCAAAATGGTTCTGGTTCGCAATCGGATATCAGTGCTTACTTGCTTACCTCGTATCTCTTTTGCATCTTCCAGTTTGGTACACTCTTCACAGGTGGCGGATTCGGTATTGGAACAGTAGCTGCAATCGTAATTCTGATCGGTTTCCTTTACATGCTGTTCCGTCCTTACAAAGAGAGTACATCACTTAAGGCTAATACAGTTTCAAGTGTAAAAGCAGCTTCTAAATAAGCAGAAAGAAGGAGATTTTATGATGGCATTGGCAGCACAGACAAGTATATTGTCTACAGTGATTGTAGCACTTGTAATAATTGCGATTGTAGCATGGATCATAAGAGGCATGATACAAAAAGAAGAAAAGAAGTGGTACATTTATCGGATGTGATTGTGGGTGTGCCAATTGTCCACACTCCTGTCATAATCCAAAGAATAGTAATAGTCAGAGCGGCTGCGGCGGCTGTGGCGAATGTATGACTTAGATTTAAGTTATATGATGTAAAAATAATCTTATGTGTGAATAAATGTGTGAATAGACAGGGAAATCCTTGCAGATGAGTTTCATTTGCAGGGATTTTCTTTTTGCGCTTTGCTCTTTTCAATGGGACGCAAATAGGGTAAAAATAAATGCTAGGTGAATATGATGAATAAGAAATCTTTATACAAATTAGAATACAATAAAATAATTGAAAAACTGACAGAGCACGCAGGTTCTTTTGGAGGCCAGGAGCGTTGCAGAAAATTAAAACCAAAGACGGAAATCTCTGAAATTGAGAGAATGCAGGAAGAAACGGCCGCAGCATTTACACGGATTGTAAAGAAAGGACGGCCATCTTTTGGCGGCTGTAGTCCGGTAAGTGAATCTATGATGCGTCTGGAAATCGGAGGAACACTTGGAAGTGGGGAGTTACTTCGCATATGTAAGGTTCTGGAGACCGCAGGACATGTGAAGAATTACGGGCGCCATGACAATGCAGATGATATGCAGGATATATTGGACGGATACTTTGAACAGCTTGTTCCTGTATCTATTTTGTCCACGGAAATCCGCAGATGTATTCCGGCAGAAGATGAGATTAGTGATGATGCAAGTCCGGAGCTTAAGAGAATCCGTCGTGCTATGGGGCAGATTAATGATAAGGTTCATGCAACATTGTCTTCCATGGTGAATGGTTCACTCCGTACATATTTGCAGGATCCGATTATTACGATGCGTGGGGATCGTTACTGTATCCCGGTCAAGGCCGAATACCGTGGCCAGGTCCCAGGAATGATCCATGACCAGTCATCAACAGGTTCTACTTTATTTATCGAGCCGATGGCAGTCGTAAAACTGAATAATGATCTGAAAAGAATTATATGGAAAGGAACAGGAAGAAATTCAGGTCATTCTTGCCAGGTTGAGTGCAGATGCAGCAGAATATGTTTCTGAAATCCGTACGGACTATGCAACATTGACAGAGCTTGACTTTATATTTGCAAGAGGAGCTCTTGCATTGGATATGAATGCCAGCAAACCGATGTTCAACCAGGAGAGAAGAATCCGTATCCGCGAGGAAGACATCCGTTATTAGATAAGAAGAAAGTCGTTCCGATCAGTCTGACACTGGGCGAGGACTTTGATCTTCTGATTGTGACAGGACCAAACACCGGTGGTAAAACTGTGTCACTTAAGACAGTTGGATTATTCCAGCTCATGGGCCAGGCAGGCCTTCATATCCCGGCACTGGACCGTTCTGAACTTGCACTTTTCCGCGAAGTCTATGCAGACATCGGAGACGAGCAGAGCATTGAACAGAACTTAAGTACATTCTCATCACATATGACAAATGTAGTGTCATTTATCAAGCAGGTGGATGAAGATTCACTTGTACTTTTTGACGAGCTTGGAGCTGGAACTGACCCGACTGAGGGTGCGGCACTGGCAACAGCAATATTGAATCATTTGCATTGTCAGGGAATCCGTACTATGGCGACTACGCATTACAGTGAATTAAAGGTGTATGCCTTGTCCACACCGGGGGTAGAAAATGCGAGCTGCGAGTTCGACGTGGAGACACTTCGCCCGACGTACCGTCTGCTTCTTGGAATTCCTGGAAAGAGTAATGCATTTGCAATTGCAGGAAAACTGGGACTTCCGGACTATATTATCGAGGAAGCAAAGACACATTTGACAGAGCAGGACGAATCTTTTGAGGACTTGCTGACAGATCTGGAGAGCAGCAGACGAACCATCGCGAAAGAACAGGAAGAGATTGCGGCTTACCGCCGTGAGCTGGAGGCTCTGAAGCAGGAGACGGCGCAGAAGAAAGAAAAGCTGGAAGAACAGCGTGACCGAATTTTACGAGAAGCGAATGAAAAAGCACATGCGATTCTGGCAGATGCCAAAGAGACAGCAGATGAGACAATGCGTAACTTTCATAAGTTTGGAAAGGCCAATGTTTCGGCAACGGAGATGGAAAAAGAGCGTGAGCGCCTGAGAAAGAAGATGGAGAAGACACGCGAGGGCATGACAGAGGAAGTGAAGAAGCCGAAGAAGCAGTATAAGCCATCTGATTTTAAAGTAGGCGAGACGGTTAAAGTTCTGAGCATGAATCTGACCGGAACAGTGCATTCACTGCCAGATACAAAAGGCAACCTTATGGTTCAGATGGGAATTCTTAGCTCAAAAGTACACATTTCTGATCTGGAGATTGTTGATGAGAAGCCGGCATATCTGAAAAAAGACTGCTGCAAGAACAAGTAAAGGTAAGGTGAAGATGGGCAAATCTTTGTCCGTAAGCCCGGAAATCAATCTGCTTGGAAAGACCGTTGACGAGGCGGTCGCAGAGCTGGATAAATATTTGGACGATGCGTCTCTGGCACATTTGACAAGTGTGCGCGTGGTACACGGAAAAGGAACCGGAGCTTTAAGAGCGGGCATCCACCAATATCTGAAACGTCAGAAACATGTGAAATCTTACAGATTAGGAGCATTTGGCGAAGGAGATGCCGGAGTGACGATTGTAGAACTGAAATAATTCAAAAATCAGGGAGAATAAATAATGGTTAATAAACAGAAAATTTTGATCGTGGATGACGATGAGGCAATTGCAGAGCTTGTATCTTTGTATCTTGCAAAAGAATGTTTTGACACGATGATGGTTCATGACGGGGAGAAGGCGCTTGTAGCATTCGACACCTATCACCCGAATCTGGTACTTTTAGATTTGATGCTTCCGGGTATTGACGGGTATCAGGTCTGTCGCGAGATCCGTGCGCGGGCAAATACACCGATTATCATGCTTTCCGCAAAAGGGGAGGTTTTTGATAAAGTACTTGGTCTGGAGCTTGGAGCCGATGATTATATTATGAAGCCATTTGATTCAAAAAGAGCTTGTGGCGCGCGTAAAAGCAGTGCTCCGCCGTTATCAGGCAGTGCCGAAACCAGAGGTTCCTGCAGTAGATAAGGGAAAATGTGTGGAATACCCGGGAATCGAGATCAATCTGACGAATTATTCTGTTCTGGTCGATGGGCAGAATGTGGAGATGCCGCCGAAAGAGCTGGAGCTTCTTTACTTCCTGGCATCTTCGCCAAATCAGGTGTTTACAAGAGAGCAGCTTTTGGATCAAATCTGGGGATATGAGTATATTGGAGATACCCGTACTGTTGATGTGCATATTAAGCGTTTGCGCGAGAAGATCAAAGATCATAATGGCTGGAAACTTGCCACCGTATGGGGCATTGGATACAAGTTTGAAGTAAAGTAACAGATCAGGAAACCACATAGAAGAGGCATTGTATGAAAAAGTACATTGTATTTAAAATTTATCATCATATATATGATTTTCGGGTTCATGAGTTTGTTCACAGTAGCAACGCTTACAAGAACATTGACAGAAGAACCTCTTGAACGGAATCTGGCTTCGGATGTTTATCAGGAAGCGAACCTGGTGGCAAATGAGTATCTGCCACATTATTTCCTTGGACAGATGGATGAAAGTGCTGTCCATACACAACTTGTTGGAATGGAAGCGCATCTGGACGGGGCAGTCTGGTTCGTAGACCGGGAAGGTAATATGATCACTTCCGCACATTCCGACGGATATCCGACAGCACCGACTGCGATTGAAGATTTTAACCCGGCAGAAATTGGCAGCGCAAAGTATGAAGTCGGAACATATCACGATTATTTTAAAGAAGATATGATCACAGTCATTGCACCGGTTGTACATGGATATTCCACACAAGGGTATCTGCTGATACACAAAAGCATGACTCAGATTGGACAATTACAGATTACGTTAATGAATGCAGCGTATATCACACTTGCAGTCATCTATCTGTTGTCATTTTCCATTTTGCTTGGAATTCAGTTTATCGTGTACAGACCGCTCTGCAAGATAACCGAGGCAGCGAAACAATATGCGTCCGGTAATCTGGACTATGAGATTCCTGTGAACACAGAAGATGAGATTGGTTATCTGTCAGCATCGCTGAACTTCATGTCTTCCCAGCTTCGGGATATGGAGGATTATCAGAAGAAATTTGTGGCAAATGTGTCACATGATTTCCGCTCTCCTTTAACATCGATCAAAGGGTATGTAGAGGCAATTGCAGATGGGACAATCCGCCGGAAATGCAGGGAAAATATCTGAATATCATTTTATTTGAGACAGAGAGACTGACCGATCTGACCAAGGATCTCCTTACGTTGAATGAATTCGATACGAAGAATTTATTACTGGATAAAGTTCCATTTGACCTTCATGAAATGATTAAAAATGTGGCAGCCTCCTTTGAGGGACGTTGCACGCAGAAAAAGATTTCTATTGAGTTGGTCTTTGCCAGAAAGCATTTGAAAGTAGTAGCAGATAAGCGAAAGATTCAGCAAGTGCTCTACAATTTGCTTGATAATGCGATCAAATTCAGTGACCAGGATTCAATCATTACGATTGAAACGACCGAACGTGGGGATAAGATCTACACGTCGGTCAAAGATTATGGAATTGGAATTCCGAGAAATGCACTGAATAAGATCTGGGAGAGATTTTATAAATCCGATCTGTCCCGTGGAAAAGATAAAAAAAAGGAACTGGCCTTGGGCTTGCAATTGTCAAAGAGGCGATACAGGCTCACGGTGAAAATATTAATGTAGTCAGTACAGAAGGTGTCGGTACCGAGTTCATTTTCTCGTTGCCGAAGGCAGAGGGATAAGGTATACTGTAAATATCTTCTTTGTTGAATATAAGGTTTGTAAAGGAGCCTGCGTGTACGCATGAAAGATGAGAAAGAACCATTAGAGCAAAAGCAGAACTCGGAAGAAGAGGAGTATTCTTTTTTTACAGGAAATCATTAAAGATGAGGCAGGAGATCAGGCGAAGTGGAAACACGACGTCCTTAGAAGGATTCAGTTAGGATTAATATTCGGACTGGTGGCCTGCTTTACTTTTTTTGTGCAAACCGTGGGTGGAGAAGAGATTTGAAGAAAATCCGACGGAAGTAACAATTCCACAGGACGAACAGCAGGAAGAAAATCAGACACAGCAGGAAGAGGAACAAGTCCAGGAACAAAAAACCGTTCTGACAACAGAAACCTATCAGGAAATGCTGAATAATCTGAAGCAGGTGTCAGGAGAAGTGAGAAAAAGTGTTGTAGAGATTCAGGGCGCTGTTACAGAAGAGGAATTTTCGAAAAAGATCAAGACGATAAGGAAAAGAGCATTTCCGGAATGATCGTGGCAGATAATGGTCAGGAACTTCTGATCCTCGCAGGAGAGCTTCCGGTAAAAGACGCGAAGATCATCCGTGTTACATTTTCCGGAGACAGTCAGTGCGATGCCATCTTGAAGAGCCGGGATGCAGGGCTGGGACTGCGTGTTTATGCAGTTCAGAGAAAGAATATTGCGGATGATGTATGGGCACAGATTGAGACAGCGACACTTGGCGGCTCAAAAGTTGTGTCCGAAGGCGATACAGTTATTGCTGTCGGGAAATTGTATGGCTGTGATACGATTGCCGGATATGGTGTAATCGAGTCTGGCGAAAATTATCTGGATAAGGCAGATGGACAGTATCAGACCATTTATACGGATGTGGCAGGAGATATTTCCGGAAGCGGAGTTCTTGTGAATATCCGTGGAGAGGTGATTGGAATTATCAACACTTCTGTCAGGTCAGATGATCAGACAAATAAGATTTCCGGATATGGAATTTCTGATATCAAAGATGTGATAGAATTACTTTCTAATGGGAAAAATGTACCATATCTTGGAGTGTCCGGTGTAGAGGTAAGCAGCGAGATGCAGGGACAGGGAATTCCACAAGGTGTTTATGTGAAAGAAGTCGATGCAGGATCTCCGGCTATGGCAGCAGGAATTCAGAGTGGTGATATCATTACCAATATTGCAGATACAGATATCATCAACCTTCTTGGTTATCATAATACGCTTATGAAGCAAAATGTGGGAGATAAAATTTTGTTCGTGGAAAACGTCAGGGAACCGGAGGAGAATATGTGGATATTGACTTTGGAGTCACAGTTGGGTATAAACAGTAAGGAATATTATGCGAAACTATGATGGTGTGTTGCAACAATAACAGAAAATAGTGAACAAATGTCAGCGGAAGCTGACTGATATAAAATTAAGAAAAGAAAGGCACGAATTATGAGATATATTGATACTCTTGTAGAAGGAGAAACAATTCGAAATATATATTTATGTAAAGGAAAGAGATCCGCAGAGACGCGGAATGGAAAGCCGTATGACAATCTGATACTTCAGGATAAGACAGGAACTCTGGACGGAAAAGTCTGGGATCCGAATTCCAATGGAATTGCTGATTATGATGAGAAAGATTTCATTGAAGTATTCGGAGATGTCATCAGTTATAATAACAATCTTCAATTGAACATTCGCCAGATCAGAAAAGCACAGGAAGGCGAATACATACCTGCAGATTATATGCCTTCGACAGAAAAAAGCGTAGATGGGATGTACGAAGAACTGCTTTCCTACGGAAGACAGATCAGCAATCCGTATCTGCGTGGAGTGATCGAGTATTATTTTGAAAAAAGACGAGAAATTCATTCGCACATTCAAAGGACATTCCGCAGCCAAGACCGTGCATCATGGATTTGCAGGAGGACTGTTGGAACACACATTAAGCGTGGTAAAATTTTGCGAGTATATGGTTGGACAGTATGATATTCTCAATAAAGACCTGCTTTACACAGCAGCTATGTGCCACGATATCGGAAAGACAATTGAGTTGTCACCATTCCCGGAAAATGATTACACAGACGATGGACAGCTTCTTGGTCATATCATTATCGGAATCGAGATGATCGATGATGCAATCCGCGAGATTCCGGAATTTCCAAAACAGCTTGCAAGTGAGCTGAAACACTGCATTGTGGCACACCACGGAGAGTTAGAATACGGTTCCCCGAAGAAACCGGCACTGGCAGAAGCCATGGCACTAAATCTTGCCGACAACGCAGACGCCAAGATGCAGACATTAAAAAGAAATATTCAAAGACAAAAAAGCCGGAGAGTGGCTTGGATATAACAGATTGTTCGAGTCAAACTTAAGAAAAACAACAATATAGTAATGTAATGGGGACGTAGCAAAACGTAAAAAATACTACGTCCCCACCAGTGATTAAGGGTGTCCCTTTTTTGTAAAAAGGGGTGCCCCAATTCTTATTATGAGGTATGAATATGCAGAAAAAAATGATTTGGTTACAGTGGCAATTGAAGATATTGGTGTCGGGGGGAGAAGGCATTGGTAAAGTAGATGGGTATACTTTATTTATAAAAAGATGCGATTATCGGTGATGTGGTTGAAGCCAAGATTGTGAAGGCAAAGAAGAACTACGGTTATGCAAGACTTATGAATATTGTTACGCCGTCTGAAAATCGTGTAGAAAAGCCAGCGTGTCCGATGGCGAGAAGATGTGGTGGCTGCCAGATTCAGGAGATGAAGTATGGAGCCCAGCTTGCATTTAAAGAAGGAAAAGTCCGTGGTAATCTGGAACGGATCGGAGAAGTCCCGACAGAACTTCTTGACAAAATTATGCAGCCTATTGTTGGCATGGAAGAGCCATTTCATTATCGAAATAAAGCACAGTTTCCAATTGGAACAGATAAAGAAGGACACATCATCACTGGATTTTATGCAGGAAGAACCCACAGCATCATTCCGAATACAGACTGTGCACTGGGCGTAGCGGTCAATCAGAAAATTCTCGAGATTATTCTGCATTTTATGGAGAATAATCACATTTCTGCATACGACGAGGAGAAGCATAAGGGGCTGGTGCGTCATGTTCTCATCCGTTATGGATTCAAAACTGATGAAATCATGGTCTGTCTTGTGATTAATGGGGAAAAACTGCCACACGCAGAAAAAACTTGTGGATAAATTATGTGAAATCTCAGGAATGACAAGCATCACAATCAGTGTGAACAAGGCAAAAACCAATGTCATCATGGGAAATGAAATAAAACTGCTCTGGGGGCAGACGTACATCACGGATTATATTGGAAATGTAAAATATCAGATCTCCCCGCTTTCATTTTACCAGGTAAATCCGGTACAAACTGAGAAATTGTATGGACTGGTGCTTGATTATGCAGATTTAAATGGAAATGAGACGGTGTGGGATCTCTACTGTGGAATCGGAACCATTTCCCTGTTCCTTGCTCAGAATGCAAAGCAGGTCTATGGGGTGGAGATCGTGCCCCAGGCCATTGAGGATGCAAGGAATAATGCGAAGATCAATGATATTACGAATGCGGAATTCTATGTAGGCAAGGCAGAGGAAGTTCTGCCGGAATATTACCGTGAATATCAGGAAAGCCACGGTGGCGAAACGGCTCACGCAGATGTGATCGTGGTGGATCCGCCACGGAAAGGATGCGAGGAATCATTGCTACAGACCATTGTAGACATGCAGCCGGAAAAAGTTGTATATGTTAGCTGCGACAGCGCCACACTGGCAAGAGATGTTAAGTTCCTAAGAGAAAGCGGATATGAACTTAAAAAATCACGCCAGTTGATCAATTCCCGAACACCGTGCATGTAGAGACGGTAGTACTGCTTTCCCCACAAAAAGCCAGACGGACATATCAACGTAAAAGTTGAGTTTGGTGATGGTGAGGGAAAAGTTCCGCTTGATAATATCGCTAAAAGAGCCGAAGAATACAAGCCCAAAGAACGAGTGACCTATAAAATGATAAAAGAGTACATAGAAGAAAAGTATGGATTCAAGGTACATACCGCTTATATTGCAGAGGTAAAGAGAGATTTAGGCTTACCGATGTACGATGCTCCTAATGCGGTAGAAGAATTGAAAACAGCCGAGGAAGCATCCGACAGCGGAAAAGGTAGAAGCAATCAAAGATGCTTTGAAATATTTTGGGGTTATTTAATAGGTAGCCTGTTTATAGAATATCACATGGATTAGTAAAGCAAATAAATGATGGAAAGGGTGAGGATTATGGGTGGAAAAAAGAAGCATCACGGGGATTTTTTTATACCAGGGGTTTGCTTCAGTATTAGAGGCCTTAACTGATAAAGGTAACTGGGATAAGATATATGTCGAATTTCCAACATCAAATGATAAGGTTGATATAGCATTAGAGCAGCAAAAAATCAAATTGTTAAATGTATACAAGTGAAATCAACGATAAATACTTTTACCAAATCAGACATCAAAACATGGCTAGATGACCTTATAAAGGATATAGAAAGTCCTGAATATGAATTATTTTTAATCGGGCAATGTGATAAGTCCGCCAACACATTTATAAAGTCAATCGAAAAGTATTATGGGAAAGTGCTTGATAAAGAAGCAAAAAATCGTCGCTAAATGGGTTTGATACAGATTTGCTTGATAATAAGAGAATACGGTTTTTTATTTTGCCGTTTGAAATAAAAGTTTTAGAAAAAATTGTAAGAGATTCGTTGCATCAGTATATTTCAGATAGCAATCAAATGATGACTTTTGACCAAATTAGCTTCATTGCATCGGCTACTGTGAATGACCAAATGATTTCGTCAACACATGGAAAAGGTATTGATAGAAAAGAATTTGATGAAGAACTAGAAAAACGCATTCTTCTTGTTGCAGATAAGTATTCCCCTAAAAGAATATCTATTGGTGTGAAAAGCTTTACCCGTGGAGCAGAAAACTTGGAAAAAGACACAGAGAGTTGTTTATCATTCATTAATAAGTATGATGGTCGCAATATAAAGGGTGAATACGATTGGAACAAAGATATTTATAGAAATTTGGAGGAATTTTTGCTCACAAATACAAGCAACAAGTATGCATATCAAATATTTTTAGATACACATGCGTCTATAGCCTTTGCAGCAGGAAGAATTCTTGATAGTAAATCAGGTATCAACGTATTTCCGATACAAAAATCGTCGACCAATGGCACTGTATTATGGGATGTGAAACTGTCATCTAAAAGGAACTATACTAATTGGGATATTTCCACGAAAAGTTTAATGAGAATCAATATGATTCTGCATTAATACTAAATGTTACCCGTCCCATTTACAATGACGTGGTTGAATACATTAAAGAAAAAAATCTATCAATTGGATGTATCATTAATTGTACGCCAAGCGATGTTGGTGCTACAAATTTTTCGATAGAAGATGGAACACATGCAACTGCTTTAGCTAATTCAGTTTATAACGCTATTGGCAGAAGAAGCACTGTGGAACGGCGTGCAACACTACATATTTTTGCTGCTGCTCCAAATGCATTTATGTTTTTCTTAGGTCAAAATTCAGTTGGATTTGGCAAATGTATTCTATATGAATATGATTTTGAGCAAAGGAATTCTTGTACATATTCACAATCAATAAGTTTTACTAATTAAGGGAGGATTATTTATGTCTACTGTACCGTCATATTTTAAAGATTTTCTATCTAATATTCGTTTGTCTGACAATCAAGTGAAGGATTTGAAAACAGGGCATACGACATTAAGAAGGAGATTAGAGGAAGATGAAACATTATCAAAGATTATTATTAGTACTTTCTTACAGGGAAGTTACCGACGTTCCACAGCAGTAAAACCCAAAAAACGGCAATAAATCAGATGTCGATGTAATTGTTGTAACGAAATTAGACTCTGAAGAGTTTACACCAGAGGAGGCTTTGGATTTATTTGTTCCATTTTTAGAAAAACATTATAAAGACAAATATAGAATTCAAGGCAGGTCAATTGGTATAAGTTTAAGTTATGTTGATTTGGATATCGTACCTACTTCTGCACCTGGTGAAAGCGAAACAGGAGTACTTCAAGATGAGGCGATTATTTCGGAATATACAATTGAAGATTTCCAACAAAAAAGTTACTCACAAAATCGTTCAATAATGACTTACTTGAAAGTGCATATAACATATTTTATAAATCAGATAACGAACCTCAATGGAAATTCGAACCGTTGCTAATTCCTGACCGTGAAGCGGAAAAATGGGATAAAACACATCCACTTGAGCAAATTCGATGGACGGTTGAAAAAAACAAGAATTGCAATACCCACTATATAAATGTTGTTAAGGCATTGAAGTGGTGGCGCAAAACACAATATCCAGATATGAAACATCCCAAGAGTTATCCGTTGGAACATTTTATTGGTGATTGTTGTCCAGATGATATTAAAAAGTGTTGCCGAAGGTGTTGTATTAACTCTTGAAAATATCGTTTCCCAATACACTAATAAACCTTTTTTGGCTGATAGAGGCGTTCCTGAACATGATGTTTTTGCACGAATTACAGATGAAGAATATTCTGATTTCTACGATACGGTTTGTGATGCTGCTAAAATAGCTCGTGAAGCTTTTGATTGTGAAGAATTATATGATAGTGTTTGCAAATGGAGAGAGCTATTTGGTAATGAATTTCCACCAGCTCCAAAGCCATCAAAATCTAATTCTTCAACGGGATTTACAACCCGTACTGAAAAATCGGCAGCCATTCCAGAAGGAAGATTTGCATAGATGGAGTCAAAACAAATCCTTGATAAATTAAATCAGGCTCGAAGGGCTTTAGATTCATTATCTCAAGTTGAGATAATGGATGAGTGGCAATTTGATAATGAATTAAATGTTTGGTATTTACACTTAAGTATTGTGATTGAATGTGAAACACCATATTTCCCTCAGAAATCTCAATGGTTTTTCGTTGTTGGATCCGAATACCCAAAGGGAAAAATTAAAGTATATCCAGACGTCGAAAACAGTATAACGGTTACATTGTATCATCAAGCTAACAACTCCAAAATTGAAAGAAACGGATTGTGGAGAAAAGGAGCATTATGCCTTGAGGTGAATACAATACCTAATTATCAATCGGAACCATATAGTGTAGATGAACGCTTGTTGTATCATGCAAAACGAGCAATTTGTTGGCTAGAGCTAGCGGCAAAAGGAAAATTAGTTACAGAAAGCGAGCCATTTGAGCTGCCCGAATTTTCTATGAGCAATATTTTAGAAATGCAGTTTGCTTTCTCGGAAGATGTGGTTACCTTCATGCAATGGGAGAGTGTCGAATGTCGGTATGGAATAGCAGAATTAGATGTGTATAAAAAAGTAAACCATTTGTATACTATGTTAAGGTGTTTAAATCGCTAAGTAACAACATCCAGCATTATACAGAATGGGGAAAATATCTTTCAAAAACAACTATATCACCTCCAATTATTGCCCCGTGGATACTTATGAATCAGATCCCAGTTGTTAATGAGTGGCAAGCACCAGAAACATTTGGCGAATTGTTAGTTGCCTGTGAAAAACAACATATTAATATAATGTGTGTCCTTCAAAATATTGTCTCAAAAATTCGGGACGGAAAACGGCATTTGCTTTTAATTGGTTTCCCTGTTCCCCGAATTTTTGGTGGAGACCCCGAGATAATTTCTTGAAAGCTCTGTATTTACCGACTGTATCATATGGCAAAAGGACAGCAAGAGGATTCAGAAATAATCAACAGGGATGGTGGATGCGTGATAAATGTGAGGTATTCACTAAAAATGCAAAATTGATTGGATTGTTTCAGAAAACTGGAACCAACACGAAATATCTCAACGAGGTAAAATGAGTGACCTGTTACTAAGAAAAAAGAATATTGCTCATTGGAGCAGGTTGCATTGGAGCATCAATCGCAGAAATATTTGTAAGAGCAGGAGTATATAATATTACTATTGCAGATTCAGATATATTTGAAGTCGGGAACTTATCCCGCCATATCTTAAATCTAAATAATATTGGTGAATTTAAAGAATTATCGGTATGTAATTATCTTAACTCCCTAAATCCACACGCAAATGTTAAAGTTATAAATGATACTCTTTCAAATGATGACTCTTTTTAAAACAAATATTGATTTGGATAGATATGATGTTATTGTTGATTGTACTGGGGAAAATAATGTACTTGATATTCTTCAAAGAACTAATTTTAAGAGAACCCATATTATAGCTTCAGTCTCTGTTGGATTGGGTGCAAAACGATTATATGTTACACTGATGAATGGTAACACTTTTAATTTTAATGCTTTTTATGATTTGATTTCCCCGTACCTACAGGCAGAAAAAAGTCTTATATGATGATTACGACTTACCAAGGAATGGAATTGGTTGCTGGCATCCGACTTTTCCTGGAAGAAGTGATGATATTTGGATTGCTGCTGCAACTTCCGTGAAGGTAATTGAAAATTACATTATATCAAAATCTCAAAAGACGCTTTCACTCATTTACGAGCAAAAAGAGAGCGATGGGATATTTGAAAGCTATGAGGTGGTGGAGAAAAAGAGAGAATGGATAATTTGCTTTTTCAAGATAAGAATCAATCATATACTGTAAAGTTCGACACAAAGGCTTATGAACAAATGCTTTTTATTATTGTGCTATTTCTAATCCTTATGAAACAGGGGGGCATTTTAATTGGAAATTATTCTTCCAACCAAGCAATAGCCAACATTTTGCAAATAACACCACCACCCCAAAATTCTAGACATTCAAAGTGTACTTTTCATAGGGGGTATAGATGGATTAAAAAGAATTTTAGATTTGGCATGGAACCAAGGTCAGTATTATTTAGGAGAGTGGCACTATCATCCAAATGCATCGTCGGCACCAAGTAATATTGATAAAAATCAAATGATAGTTTTATCTCAAGACCAAAAACTAAAATGTCCAGAACCTATATTAATTATTGTTGGAGGTTATCAAGACAGTTGGAATATAAATGCTCGGTTATTTGTTAATAAGCAAGAAATTATTCTCAATAAGCGGTAGCACTAGCCTCTTGATAAGACGCAGATTTTTGTGTCAAATTATAAGCTGTACTTGTCGAGTGAGGAAGAATTATTACGAGGATTGAAACAGGAGTATCAATCGTTAGAAGCGGAAAAGATGGAAGAAGATAATGATACTGAAGTAATGGAAAAAGTAATTGTGCCATAGGCTGTTGCACAATTAGTATGGTGCAAAAATTAGTACCATCCATGATTTTGTGGGGAAAGGCTGCACAAACGGTATTAGTACTGTAAAAATATTGTCCAGATATCCATAGTTTTGTGGGGATATAATTTGAATTTGTACGCATGTGGAGACTGTGGTAGGACTACACAGAAAGGATATATAGAAATCCTTGAATTTACGCACTTTGTGGAGTTTTTCAGCTTCAAAAGAATTGCTGAAAATCACAAGAAAAAGAGCTTGTGAGGAAGGTAACGGTTGTTGTGGCATTAGACCTCGGTTGTGGGAACACAAAGAATCTTGAATATGAAAATGAATAGAGAGCTATCAGATCTATTGATAGATTATAGGGATACTTCAAAAGAGTGTCCCTATTTTTATATTAGGGCATTCCATTAGGAGTGCCTTTTTCAATTCAATTTAAGTAAACGGTGAATAGTAGGTACCACGATTTTTGCTAGTTTTCATGAGATAATTACTTTAAAAAAAATCTAAGGTTTTTTAGAGGGAGGATAATCTCATGGATAAAATAACTCATAAAGTCCGGTGTGAACAATGGACAAATATCATCAAAGAATGTCTTGCTAGTGGAATGCCTAAAACAACCTGGTGTCGAGAGCACGGTATTTCGGACAAATCCTTTTTTTACTGGCAACGAATTCTTCGTGAAGAAGCATACCTTACCACATTAGAGAATACCTTAACGCCTGCTGTCAAAGAGAATTCTGCTCCAACAACTACAGATTTCATTGAAATCAAAATGACTGATCAAGTAAGTTCAGCTGACAGTCCTTTTTAACCGGATGTTGTTATACGAAAAGGATCTGTTTCAATTGAAATATCTAATACAGCTACAGAAGAACTTCTAAATAAGGTTGGAGGTCTTCTCCATGCTTAACGATGCTGTCGGATTTGAAAAAATTTTTATTGCCACAGGGTATACTGACTTGCGGCGTGGAATTGACGGTTTGGCATCTACCATTAAGTTTCAGTTTGATTTGGATCCTTTTCAAAAGCATGTTTTGTTCTTGTTCTGTGGAAAACGCACCGATCGAATTAAAGGACTCGTTTGGGAAGGTGATGGATTCTTGCTTCTTTATAAAAAAGATTGAACATCGGCGGTTTTAGCTGGCCGCGTACAAAGGAAGAAGCCATGGAGATTACACCAGATCAGTTTCAAATGTTGATGCAGGGATTGTCTATTGTTGCAAAACACCCAATCAAAGAATTGAAGAATCCACCTAAAACCATGTAGTATTGTGCAATTCGTAGAAAAAATATTTTCTTTTTATACACATGAAAAGGATATTTATTATTTAAAAAAATAGTTATTCACAACCGGAATCATATGAGAGCAATTCTTGCTGTTAAAAAATACATTTGATGCAATGGTTGTGGATAACAGTCATAAATACCTCAGAAAGTTGAGATATTTATGATTGTTATCCACCGTCAAAATGACGAATAACATAAACAAGTGAATTCGCCAAAACTCCTAATTTTTGCTAAAATACTGCTAGAAAGAAAAGGGGTTCAGCGCAATGGCTTTTAAATTCACTGAAGAACAACTGAATACATTGGATAAGTCTTTCATCGTAAATTTATTTTTGCAACTTCAGGATCAGAATGACAAACTGTCAGGCGAAGTCCAGGAGCTAAACAAAAAAATGGAAGTATTGATCGAGCAGATCACACTTGCAAACAAAAAATAGATTTGGAAGATCTTCTGAGAAGACGATAGATACTTCACAAATCTGTTTCATGGAAGTGGACGGAAACATTGTATTCTTCAATGAAGCTGAAGCTATATCTGATTTAGATGCAGAGGAACCAGATACTCTGGAAAATAAACCAGCTCGAAAGCCAAAGACTGTTGGTAAAAAAAGAAGCTGATATCAAAGATCTTCCAGTAAATATAATCAATCACTATCTGACAGACGAAGAATTAGTGGCAGAGTTTGGAGAAAACGGGTGGAAACAACTTCCAGATGCGATTTCCAAACATTATCGGCTTATTCCTGCAAAAGTAGAAATCGATGAACACCACGTGGGTGTTTATGCAAGTAAAACAGATGACCGTATTGTAAAAGCTGATCATCCAAAAGCATTATTACATGGAAGTTTGGTATCGCCTACTATTGCAGCGGCAATCATGAATGGAAAGTATGTAAATGCGGTTCCGCTTTATCGCTTGGAACAAGAATTCTCTCGTTATGGTCTTGCCATTACACGTCAAAACATGGCAAACTGGATGATTCGATTAGGAGAAAGCTACCTGGCTGTGTTGTATGACTACCTTCATAAAAAGCTTTACGACTATCATGTGATTCAAGCAGATGAAACACCTGTGCTGGTGAATCATGATGGACGTTCAGCCGGATCCAAGAGTTATATGTGGGTTTATCGTTCAGGGCATTTATATACCGATAAGCAAATCGTCCTATATGATTATCATAAAACACGAAACAGCTCACATCCACGAGAGTTTCTCAGCAATTACTCTGGTATCTGTGTAACTGATGGATATCAGGTCTATCACACAATAGAAAAGGAATGTGAGGATTTACAGATTGCAGGCTGTTGGGTTCATGCCAGAAGGAAATTCGACGAGGCACTCACCGTCATTCCAAAAGCTCATCGAAACAAATCGGATGCTTTTCTGGTAATCAAACAGATCCAGGCAATTTATCGCGAAGAAGGTAAACTTAATGAGTTATCTTCGGAAGAAAGACTTACGCAGCGACAACTGGTTATAAAACCATTGGTTGATGCCTTATTTGTGTACCTTAAAAAGATGGAACCAACTGTTCCGGCAAGCGGACAGCTTCGTAAAGCTTATACATATATCTTAAATCAAGAAAAGTATTTACGTGTGTTTCTCGAAGATGGAGAAGTTCCTATTGATAATAATGCAAGCGAACGAGCAATACGAGGATTTTGTATTGGCAAGAAAAAACTGGCAGATGATCGACACCATCAATGGTGCCCATTCATCCGCAATCATCTACAGCATTGCGGAAACAGCAAAGGCAAATAAAGCTTAAAGACCATATGATTATTTTGTATATCTCCTGGAGGAGATTCCAAAAACATATGGATCAAGAAGACCGAACCTTCCTTGAAGATTTATTGCCATGGTCTGAAAAACTTCCGGAAGAGATTCGAAAACAACCGTAACCAGGAACCGCCAATTACGGCGGTTCTTAATTTTTGATTGTACTCGCTATTGAGCGTTTACCAATTTAAAAGGAGGTTCACTATGAACAACACAGCGTTAGGAGCAGAAAACAAAAAAGAAACAGAAAACAAAAAGGAACAGACAATCAATTTTATCAGCGAAGCACATGAAAAAATTCTACTATGAAAAATTAAAAGAGGTACGCTATCAGGATGTGTACCACAAGGCACTTTGCTATTGCCTTGGTATCAGCGATGATACGAGAAGAAATATCAATAGAATTTATGACTTTAAGACTGGCTGCGTAAAACCAGAGTGCCTGCATGAAGGCTGGCAGACCAGTGGAAGTGCAAAGGTTGTCAGAATGGCATTTAATCTGTATTGCAATGGTACACCGAGCGTGGATGATGAGTTGGACGCAGAGGAGCAGATTGATGAGTGTAGGAGATATTCGGCAGAGGATTTGTTCTGTTGTTGCTATGCACCGTTTTTCTGGCAGGCAATACAGATCAGGTATGAATGATAAAAAATTGCAGAATTAGTGTTAGAAGCGGCAGAATAAAAGATGGTAGTCATTAGGAAATATCCTTTTGGCTACCATCTTTTTTGTTGAAAATAAAGAGGAGCCGGATTACTCCGACTCCTCCAAGTATGTGTCCGCAAACACATACCCCAATTGCTATCTATAATATACTATATACAAGTGAAATATGCAAGCATTATATGGCATTTTTCAAGATGCCCAGCCGAGAAAACAAATCGGGATGAATGGTAATAGCCGAAACATTCGGGTTTACGGATGCTTCGTATTCTCGTGTGATCTTTTCAAATTCTCGAATAAATGATTTAATCTCAGTTTTAGAAACTTTCAGTAATTTCAAGTAATAACAAATGAGAATAATATAGTCACCAATAGTTTTGAAATTTTGTAAGGCATACCCATTTCTAAAATCAGACACTGCTTCATTGGTCTGGATGGATCCATTTTTTTGAAACGGGTATCGTATACTACATCATTATGGGCAATAGCATTTCTCAGATCCTTTAAGGCATATACATATTTATAAAGCAATTCCCGATAGGTATCACTGGATAGATTTATGCCGATTGAACGGGATATTTTTTTTCACGCATATCAATAGTCAGACAGGAAAGTAGATAACCAAAATCGCCCATAGTAAGAATTTCGAAAATTGCCCAAATTGGAACCTCATTATAGTTGACATTATTATAAAAATGGGTGATTTTAGGGTTCTCTTTGCGGTATGCAGCGGCTATGGCATTTTGTATGGAACCTTGGAGATTCAGTTTGTTATTTTGGTATTTCTTTTTTATATCTTCGCGAGTTCCAGCCGGAGCATTTTTGTAACTGCTGATTGCTTTATCATACATATCATAGACACTGCTTGAATCTATTTCTGTCATATTGTGTTTAATGCAATATTTTTAAGCGCAGTTTCTATAAACATCATTTTTCCATATAAAAGAGATTTTAATTTTGTATCATATTGTATGGTTGCGTTAATCTCATTATATGAAGTGAATGGAAGGCGGTTTGAGGATGAAACAAAAAAGCGGTATCCCTTATAACCATGAAAATATCCTGTATTGATCAGTTGTTGCTTTTGAGAAGTCCCTGAGATGGAAATTCCGTTATTTCTAAGATGCCGCATTAAGGCATCAGTTGATTTATAGTCTGTTTTCGCCATAGTATCTCCTAAGTGTTTGTGGTAATAAATTAAGTATAATACATGGGTTTAACATTAACAAGCTACAAGATAGGATTATTCTTTTTCTTAAATTGTTCCTGCACCGGATCGGTTTGTGTCCGTCCGAGATATTGATTCAGATTTTCCTGTTTCCGTTTCAAATCCCGCACCTCTTTTTTCACAGCTCTTGTAGGTTGCGGTCAGTTCTTTTTTCTGCGTTTCCAATGCCTGATATTCGGCTCGCAGCTTATCCACATTCAATCCTTTTTAGCTTGATCCTGCCTGTTCAAGCATACGCCTTGCACCGCCATAAAGGATAATTTGGCTTTCGTATCTGCGGAAATATGCGTCCGGGTTCTTGGCTTTTTGTAGCCGATATGATAGGAGCGGTTGTCTTTGTACTGCTGTGCATATTTGATGATTTCTGCAAGGTCTTTGATGCGGTGTTCTAGTCCTACAACACTCTGTCTGGCAGACCGCCCAGTTTCGGTTTTTACAGTAATCTTATGCTCCAGATCGGAGAGAGAACCAACTTCATTATAGCTTTGTACGGCGATCTTTAGGTTCTCGATTGCCGCCCACTGTTGCAGTCCGGGACTGTTCTGGAATTTCTCGTCCGAGGTGTCAATGAGCCTGCGGGCAGAGTAGTCCCTTTTGGGGATTACTGCCTTTCGCTCCCGTTTCCTTTTCGATGCGTTCCTTGATACGTTCTTTTTGTATTCTTTCCCTAAAGACCTAGCACTGCCACGAACAAAACGCTCCTTATCCAGAGGGCGGAATGAGATGTATTTGGCAGCTCCTTCTTCAAAAGTTTCCCCTTTGATTTCATACCCTTTGGCTCTCATCAGAAGCAGAAATTCTTCGTAAGTGGAAGCCGACTTGATGCAGAAATTGATGTCCCGTCGAAGCTGTGTTTTCCAGGTTGAACCATTCTGCTCAGACTGCCATTCCCTGTATTTTTTTCTTTCACGTTCACCGCCGGGAATGATGACGGAAAGATTGTGTTCTTTGCACAGATCATCACTCAAGTGGCGGATACGGTGGTAGGTCTGTGTGCAGTCATGGTATTTGTTATATTCAATGTTGTCAGTCGCACAAAAGATGATAGGGATACTTCCCTATGGAAATTCACACGCATATACGATAGGAAAGTGTGGGAAATTTCGTCTGTGTCATGACACAGGCAGTGCTTGCTAAGGTTGTTTTGGGCACACATGGAGGGTGTGTCAGTATAAAAAATTGGTAACAAATTTACAGTTTGCAAAATTTTTTTTGCAAAAAATTAATGAAGCCTTTAATCATTTGGAAAATGTCAAGCGTTATTATATAGAGAGAATCACAAGGGAGGAGGCTGGAGAGTGTTAAGTGATGACAAATTGATAGATCAAATTAAATATGGAAATGAACGGGCGGCAGAAGAATTGATTACTCGTTATTATGCATCTATACTGCGCTATTGTAGGTGGCATTGCTCCAGCGTGGAAAAGGCTGAAGATTTGACGCAGGAAATATTTTATAAGTTGTTTAAAAATATATCCGGCTATCAGGGAAAAAGAAAATTTAAAGCCTATTTATACACCATTGCAAATAGGGTGTGTATTGATGAAAGCAGAAAGATACATTTTTGCCCGTTAGAGGATGAAGGAAGTATTGTTGACGAATGTAATGAAATACTCAGGCTGGAGGATAAGGAGGAGGTAAATTATCTTTTAAGTACCTTATCCCCCGAACAAAGGGAAGCAATTATATTACGATTTGGAGAGCAGCTTGAATTTCATGAAATAGCAAAAGTAATGGGATGTAACATGAGAACTGCACAAAGTAGAGTCCGTAATGGATTAAAAATCATGAGGAAGGCGAGAAAATGAAAGATAGAACATTGAAAAGCAATTTGTATCATTCTTTAGGACAGGAAGTACAACCAAAGAGACTGGAAGAAACCATAAATTACTGTACTGAAATTATGAAAGAACAAATGCTTTATAAAGAAGAGCCACGAACAAGTTTCTTTCAGTATTTGTCAGATGTTTTTCGGTTTGAAGGGATACCGATATTTATTTTTCAGGCGGTAACCTTATTTTTTGTTTGTCTGATGATTGCCAGCGTGGCGGATATTCCACAGAATATTCCAATCTTTATGCCACTTTTGTGGTGACTGCTATGCCCGTTCTTTTCAAGAGTCAGTTATATGGAATGAGTGAAATTGAGGCGGTAACGAGAGCATCCGGTGCCCAGATTATATTGGCTAAATTAGTCTTGGCAGGTTCTGCTAATCTAGTCTGTATCACGATTGTATTATGGCTGGAAGTGTCATTACAGAATGATTACAGCAAGCTAGGACAAATGGTGTTGTATTGCCTAGTTCCTTATCTGGTTTGTATGACAGGAATGCTTAGGCTAGTACGGTTACAGAGAAGAGAGAGCATATGGACATGTGCGATTGTAATGCTTGGTTCCTGTGTTTGTTGGGCAATATCATCAAGGGTAATACCGTGGTTATACGCAACATCCGCAATTGGATTTTGGTTGATTGCATTTGTAGTATTCGGGATATTTTTTATGAAAGAAGTTCTATTTATTGTAGAGATGAGAAAGGAAGGAAAAATGTATGGAATTATTGCTTGATCGATTAACGAAACAGTATGGGAGTAAAATAGCAGTAGACTGTGTGAGTGCAACTTTAAAGCCAGGGGTATATGGTCTTTTTAGGAGCAAATGGTGCTGGAAAAACAACTTTGATGCGTATGCTGTGTGCTATTTTGGAATCAACTTCTGGTGAAGTGTTGTTGAATGGAAAAGAGATAACCTCGCTGGGGGCTAATTATAGAAATGTATTGGGATATTTACCGCAGGATTTTGGATATTATCCCAATTATACAGCAATGGAATTTTTGATGTATGTTGCAGCTCTTAAAGGGATACCAAAGGATATGGCAAAGAAAAAAAGGGCAAATGAACTGTTAGAGGTAGTAGGGTTAAGTAATGTGGCAAATAAGAAAGTAAAAACATTTTCCGGCGGTATGAAACAGAGAGTTGGAATTGCACAAGCATTATTGAATAATCCGGGTATTTTGATTTTGGATGAACCTACAGCAGGACTTGATCCGAAGGAGCGAGTGCGGTTTCGTAATTTACTTTCAGAATATGCCGGAGATAAAATTGTGATTCTTTCAACGCATATTGTGTCGGATGTAGAAGCAATAGCAGATGAAGTTATTGATGAAGAAAGGCAAATTTGTGTTGCAGGGAACGGTTCAGGAATTAACAGAAAAAGCAAATGGTAAAGTTTGGGAGCTTACCGTTTCCCCGTCAGAAGCAAGAAAATGGCAGGCAAGAACGACAGTTGCAAATTTAAGGCATGAAGGAAAGGATATGGTGCTGCGTATTGTTTCAGACAATATGCCTAGCAAACAGGCAGTTCCGTGTGAAGCAACCTTGGAAGACCTTTATTTATATTATTTCCCAACAGAAGAAGGGGACAGTAGGATGGAATTATTTTTATTAGAACATACGAAATTATGGAGAAAGCGCATAGTTAAGATTTGTGTACTGTTATGTTTTATTTATATCGTCATTTTTGGGAATATATTATCTTTTCAATGGTTTAGTTTTGGGAGTTCGGGTGATTATACAAGTGCTTTTGGAAACAATTTTGACGGCTATGGAGTAATAAGGGAGAGTCAGGAATATGCACTCAACTTTGGAGAAGAATTAACGGATGAAACATTACGGCAGGTAGTGAGAGATTATCAACGAATGGAAGCTGCCGGTATGGAAAAGGAATTAGAAAAAACCGACTGGAAAATTATCAATAGCTGGCTTGCAACATTATATCCGGAACTTCTGGACACAGAGACTTATCAGACAATGATAAGTTATGTCAATCCAAACAAGTTGACAGGTTTTTATGAGAGAAGAGAGCAGGCGATTAGTGACTTCTTAGAAAACAATGGTCAGACAGGAGCTGAAAAAAGAATATCTGCTTAGGATGGAGAAAGAAGTAGAAAGTCCGTTTCGATATGGATGGGTGGATGGATGGTCAGAGCTTCTTGCAAGTATGGTGGCAGATTTAGGTAGTGTGATGGCTTTATTTTTGGCAATTGTCCTGTCATCTTTATTTGCGGGCGAGTGGTATGATAATACAAGCTCTTTGGTATTAACAACGAAGAATGGCTGGGGAAAAGTTGCATCAGCAAAAATATTAACGGGATTAGTATTTACAGTAGAATTTTTTATAATACTTGTAATTCCTAGCATTTTATCGCAGGTATTTTTTATGGGTACATCCGGGTGGAATATGCCGATTCAGAACATTAAACTGCTTGCAATAGCACCGATGAATATGCTGCAGGCTGAAATTTATGAGTATATGTTTATATTACTTGGAACACTTGGATTTGCAGGTGTTGTAATGTTTATATCTGCTACCGTAAAAAACTAATGTACTCGTATTCTTGTTTAGTCTGGCTTGTGTGTATGGTCCAATGATGATAGCAGAATATCTTCCGTATGAATTGCAAAAGGTATTGGATTTATTACCTTTAGTTGGCAGTGGTGCCGACATTTTCAGAACAAATACATTTTGTATCTTCGGAAAATATGTATGGTCGCCGTATCTGTTAGTTACAGTTCCTATTTTGATAGGTATTTTTTGTATGCCTTTTGCTGTAAGGAATTGGTCAAGAAGAATGAAGGTATAGAAAAATTATGGCTACAAGGAGGGAAAAAGCAAAATGGCTTGTAAAATTATTGAAAGTAATAGTTGTAGTATATTTGCTATTAATCTTATACCAGTTAATTGGTAATGTTTATTCCAGATTGAGTAATACACATACCTTTGTGGTAGTTATAGTTATCCATGTATGGAAATGCATTTTCCAGAAAAAGCAGATACTTTGGTATATCATCCTTTTCAATCAATTCTATGATATTTCCGATTGTTTGAAATAGCTTTTTGTAATAATCTACTTCCATTCCATGCATTAAACATATTTTCTGTAAAGAATCCAGTAATATGTGGCAGCGAGTTACAGATGGTTTTGTCTCTGAAAGGGTGATTTCCTGAATCATCGGATGCAGAGAGATAGTGCGACGTGTTGTTGTCTGAACGAAACCAGTCTCAATTGAATAATAAGAGGAGAGGCTTAATATGGCACATAAATGTTTTATATCTTTTTAAAACAGAAGATATGGATTATAAGAAAAAGATTCAAGAAGATATGGATATTGATATGATAGATAAATCATTGGATGAACCCATCAATTCTGATGATGAAGATTATATTATGTGTAAAATTAGAGAGGATTATCTTGCTGATTCTACAGTGACAATTTATCTTATTGGAGAATATAGTGCTGAAAATTCATTTCTACAAGACCAAACATATATTAAAAAGAGAATTGCAAGCATCTTTGTATAATGGTGAGAATAATACGAAGAATGGTATATTAGGTATCGTTTTACCTTCTATGTATGACAAAGTATATAAAGGTAAGGAGCAGTGTTCAGTATGTGGAAAGAACCACAACATTGTATGTATAAACGATAATACTACCATAAAAGAGTTTAGTTATAATTATTATATGTGGTCTATATCGGAATCCGATGTTATGTGAAAGACTGGCAGGAAGAACGGGGATATTATTAAGAAAAACACAGGGAGATGTCTTTATCTTCCTGTGTTAAAAATGAAGCATTGATTATTTTTATATGAGAGGGATTATCGGACAGGCCTATATCAAAGTGTTGTAAAGCCTGCAATTTCGTGATTTTTAAAATTGACCGTTTTATAGAATACTATAAAAAATAATTCAAACCAAGTCTTTTTATTTTTTAAAAGCGTGATATATATTAAGTGTATACAAAAAACATGCGCATTCTTTTAAAGTCGTCTATAAATCTTAAACTTCTCAAGAAAGGAGGAAAATCATGAAAAAAAGTATTGGGCGTTATTAGTTTTTGTGTTAATAATAGTATTGCAGTGGATTGGATTAGGATTTCATGGTCAAATAAGGTTTATTTTTTTGATAATTATATTAGTTCTAATTGTTTTATTTGCAATATTAGTGCGAAAATAGCAAAAGTGATTTGTGAATAGTGAGGTAAAGGAACAAGGTGAAGCCGATACACTTAGGGCAGTCCTTTACGGAACGGACACAGCCAGTACCGCAATGATACATAAGAGGGCTTGAAAGAAGGTCACAAACCTTGCAAGTCCTCTTGTTTATTCTATGTGTCAGATTGCATTTTCTGATAATGAATCTTCCGCGTTCACCCACATCTGCAAATTTCCATCAAGATATAATCTCGAGAATTTAATAACAAAATATAACAGTTATTAAATTTCTTAAAACAGGTGAAATCTCAATCGTGATTGACAGAGGTAATGAAATGTTTGAAGAATTAGGAATTATGTAATGAACGAGGTCTTGACGAAGAGGAGAAATAGTTAATAAAGAGAGGTACAGATGCTATGCCAGATATACTCGTGGTTGAAGATGATGAAAATTTAAATCGTGGAATTACATTTTTACTGAAAAAAATCCGGATATGAGGTTTTTTCAGCAGAATCAGTGAAAAAAAGCGAAAAGAATTGCAAGTGATAATAATGTGGATGTTACCATTTGTGATGTGAATCTTCCGGATGGGAATGGACTGGAATTATGATTATATTACAAAGCCGTTTAGTCTTTCGGTACTTCTTTTGAAAATAGAAGCATATTTCCGCCGCAGACAGGAGAAAACGGAAGCTGGAAAGATGATTTCGGGAGATATCGTATTTATCGCAGGAGAAATGAAAGTCCTGATAAAGAGTCGTGAAATCAGTCTGACAAAAACGGAGTTGAAAATGCTGACTTTTTTTCTTCAGAATCCGAAAAAGATTCTTTCAAAAACACAAATATTGGAAAATGTGTTTGATCTGGAAGGGGATTTTGTGGATGAAAATACAATCGCTGTCAATATCAGAAGACTCCGTGAGAAAATCGAAGACAATCCGGCTGCACCGGTCTATATAAAGAATATCAGAGGTCTTGGGTATATATGGAATCAGGAGGTAAGGCAGTGACAAAGAGATATCGCAAGAAGATCACAGTAGTGCTCTCCTTGGTTTTGCCTGTTATAGTATTGTTTGCAATATTAAATTGCTTTACCACGTATGTGTTTTATGAAGATTATAAATATAAAATGAATCTTATGACAGAGATTGCTGCAAAGGAAGAATTTTCCGGGCTGGATGCTGTTTCGGAATTGCTTAAGGATAAGGATATTGAAACTAACGAACAGGGAAGGCGATTATTGGAGCAATATGGATACTGGGGAAATAAAGGGAATGCATTTTATTCGCAATTCCGGCATCAGGTTATGGTGACCGGTGCTGTAAGCACTGTGATATGCGTGCTTCTTTTGACTTTTTTATTTTATTGGAAGAAAAAAGAAGATGCGTGTCATCAGAAAATTTTAGACCAGTTGGAAGAAATTCTGATCAGATTCCGTGAAAATAAATTTGATGATTTACTGAAAACGGAAAATCAAGCAGAACTGGAAAAATTGAATGACCAGCTTGAAGCAATCGGACATCATATTCAGTTGATAAAGGAAGAAGCAAGGGCAGAAAAGGAGAACACGAAAGAAATGGTTTCTGATATTTCTCACCAGTTAAAGACACCGGTTGCAGCTTTGGATACATGTTTTAGTGTGCTGATGCAGAATGACTTAAGTGCCACAGAACAGGAGGAGTTTCGTATCCGTTGTCGGAGTGCTCTGGATGGACTGGAGACATTATTGCAGTCGCTTCTTGAAATATCCAAGATGGAAACTGGACTGATTCAGATTAATAAGAAAAAACTTTCGCTTATGGATACTGTCATATCTGCTGTGAACCGCACTTATCCAAAAGCGGATGAGAAAGAAATTGAATTCGTTTTTGACTATGAAAAGAGCTGGAAACATGCACGATTATGCAGGATAAAAGGTGGCTTGGTGAAGCTGTGATCAACGTTCTGGATAATGCGGTCAAGTACAGTCCGTGTGGTTCAAAAATATTTATCCGGTTACAAAAAAGAAACGATCTTGTAAGAATGGAAATTGAGGATCAGGGAATTGGTATTCCGCAGAATGAGTATCACAAAATTTTTCAACGATTTTACAGAGGAAGTTCCAAGGAGGTCATGGAAAAGAGTGGTACAGGAATCGGACTTTTTCTATCGAGAGAAATTATCGAAAAACACGCAGGTACAATTACGGTAACCTCCGGCAAAAAGAAAAAAGGAAGCACGTTTGTGATTCAATTACCATATGTTGGTTAAATTTTAAGTGAGCAGAAATCTTACAATTCTGTAAGATTTCTGCTCGTTTTTTGAAAGTGAAATGAAAGATTGTCCTGATACAATTTGGATGTAGGTTGAAAAATGACCAAATATATAAACAGGAAAAGAAAGCGTGCTGAAAAGGTACGCTTTACAGAATTGAAAAGGAGGCAACACATGAGTGTGATATTAGAAACCAGGCAGCTTTGTAAATTTTATGGCGCGGGTGAGAATCAGGTCAAAGCGGTCAATCAGGTGGACATTCAGATTGAGCAGGGAGAATTTGTCGCAATTGTTGGAAAGTCAGGTTCCGGTAAAAGTACATTACTTCATATGCTTGGAGGGCTTGACACCCCGACAAAAGGCAGTGTTACTTTAGCAGGGAAAGATTTATATAGGATGAAGGAAGATGCCCTTGCTGTTTTCCGCAGAAGAAAAAAAATCGGATTTGTTTTTCAGGCATTTAATCTGGTTTCATCTGTTAATGTCTGGGAAAATATTGTTCTGCCACTGGGGCTGGATGGAAGAAAAGTGGATGAAGCATATGTAAATGATATTATTGCAACTCTGGGGATTGAAAACCGGATTTATAATCTGCCAAATCAGTTATCCGGAGGACAGCAGCAGAGAGTAGCAATTGCAAGAGCACTGGTGAATCGTCCGGAAATTATATTTGCAGATGAGCCGACAGGAAATCTTGATTCTAAGACCAGTGATGAGGTAATCGCTCTGCTTAAGATGACAGCAAAAAAATATGGACAGACAATTGTAATGATTACCCATGATGACGAAATTGCACAGGTCGCTGACCGTATTCTGGTAATTGAGGATGGACAGGTGGTGGATTTCAGATGAAGACAATAAGCAGGATTGCATATAGCAATGACAAAAAGAACAAGACAAGAAGTATGCTGATTATGATGTCCATATGTCTGACCACGATGTTGCTTGTGATTATCAGTACTGTGGGAAATGGAATGATCCGTTTACAGAAAAGTCAGGCGGCAGGCTCATATGGAAGCAATTATGGTTTGTTTGTCGCAGCAGATGCCTCGCAGTTAAAGGAAGTAAGCCGCCGTGCAGAAATAGATGCAATAGGAATTATGTGTACAGAAGGCATCATAAAAGGCAATGAAAAAGGCGGGTTTGTCTGCATGGATGAGACTGCAAGAAAAATGCTTCCCTATAATAAAAATATGAGTTGAAGGAAGGAAAGTATCCGGAAAAAATGCAGGAAATTGCCGCAGGAAGAGCATTTTTTTCGTGAAATGGGATATGATAGGTCGGAGATACGGTTACACTGGATTACCGCGCAGGGATGCAGTCAGAATATAAGCCGGAAGAATTTGTTGTCAGCGGAATCCTATATGATCGGGATGAGTATACCATCGAGGCATCTTATGTTGCTTTCGGATCACAGGAGTTTTATGATGAGCACGTCGCAGAGAATGACAGACAGTATAATATTTATTTTACTTTAAATGATTCTGCAAATGTATCTATGAATAATATTGAACCGGTTATAAAGCAGATTGCAGCAGCTTGTGGGATCGAAGAAAAAAAAAAATGTTATAGTCAATGATCTCTATTTGCAATGGGTCTTGCAGCCGAGTTATGAAACTATTGCGGTATGCGGGGTTTTGATTCTTGCAATTGTACTTTTCTCTGTTGTGGTCATTTATAATATTTTTCAGGTCGGTATTGCCAACAAGATACAGGAGTATGGAAAAATCAAGGCTCTGGGAGCGACAAAAAAGCAGATGAAACAACTGATCTTCGAGAGGGCATTTTTTTGGACAATTTTTTCAATACCAGTTGGATTGCTTCTTGGTTTTCTGATTGCAAAATGCGGTTTTAACTGGCTGGTAGAACAGGGAAACCTTGTATCAACCGGAACTGGCTCTATGGGAGTCCAAAATCAGCAGATGCCACTGTTTTCCCTGCCTGTTATGCTTCTATGTATTTTCGTGTCATTTTTTACCGTTGCTTTGGCACTGCGCAAACCAATGAAAATTGTTTCACGGATTTCACCTATCGAAGCAACACGGTATTTAGAAAATGCAGAAACACAAAAAAAAAAAAAACGAAATGGCAGAAAAAAAAATGTCACCGTGTTTTCTATGGCAATGGCAAATGTAACGGGTAATCCCAAAAGAACTATTGGTACTATCCTCACAATGGGTTTTTCTTGCGTATTGTTTGTGATTATCTCTAATCTGCAGCTTGACTAT
>VOFF01000600.1_pt1 | contig 88001 bp, 109 predicted proteins | sample 5384061 | NCBI WGS metagenome assembly VOFF01 (sample SAMN12384725, study PRJNA508395) | human gut metagenome | isolation source: healthy gut E | host: Homo sapiens | reverse complement strand
CGTGGCTTGCGGTGCTGTTTCCGGCTTCCACAGTCTGGTTTCCTCCGGTACTTCTTCCAAGACGGTTGAAAGCGAAAAGGATATGCTGAAGGTTGGTTACGGTGCTATGGTGCTGGAAAGCCTGCTGGCTGTTCTGGCCCTCTGCGTTGCCGGTGCAGCCGCTGCTGCTGACGGTACCCCCGCTGCTGGTACCCCGTTCCAGATCTTCAGCCGCGGCGTTGCCGGTTTCTTTGAGATGTTCGGCGTGCCCGTTTATGTTGCTACCGTCTTTATGACCATGTGCGTTTCCGCTCTGGCTCTGACCAGCCTGGATGCTGTTGCCCGTATCGGCCGTATGAGCTTCCAGGAACTGTTCAGCGTGGACGATATGGAGCATGCAGAAGGCTGGCGTAAGCTGTTCTGCAACACCTACTTTTCCACCATCATCACCCTGGCATTCGGCTTCCTGCTGACCCAGGTCGGCTATGCCAACATCTGGCCGCTGTTCGGTTCCGCCAACCAGCTGCTCAGCGCTCTGGTTCTGGTTACCCTGTGCGTCTTCCTGAAGGTTACCGGCCGCAACAACAAGATGCTGTTCCCGCCGCTGATCATCATGCTGTGCGTCACCTTCACTGCTCTGGGCGCCGGTGCCTGCCAGCGTTTCACCGTCCCAAAGGAGATACGCCGTGTGGGTGTTCTCGGCAAAGGCCTTCTGGTAATAGGTCCGTGTCTGGCTCTCCACCTCCGGTAGCGGAGTATCTTCCGGCAGCTGATTGGCTGCCCGCAGCACCCGGCAGCGCACCGCTACCAGCAATTCCAGCTCTGCCAGCGTGGCTTTCTGTTCGGTAAGGTTCAGCAATTGTGTTCCTCCCAGCTTTGCAGAGCGGCCAGCTGGGTCTCGGTGTGGAACCAGTGCTCCCCGCCCTCCAGAATGGTCAGGTGCGCCCCGGTCTGCTGCCGGAACCGCTCCATAGCGGTGTGCCCGGTAAGGGGATCTGTATCAGCATAGAGCACCTGTGTGGGTACTTTCCAGTGCAGCGGTGCTCCCGCACCCAGCACAGATACAGCCACGAAAGCGTCTCCCCAAAGTCTGTGGGGATCTCCCCTGCCGCGTGCAGCTGCTCTCCGTTACCCCCTGCCTGCTGCATCAGGGCAAGGATCAGCTTTTCCATATCCACCATCGGGGACACCAGCAGCGCCTTCTCCGGTTTTTGCGTCTGCAACGCCTGCATAGCCAGCCATGCCCCGATGCTGACCCCATAGAGCCGGATATGCTTCCATACCGGCTGCATCCGGGCATAGACCGTTTGCAGTTCCCGAGTGACCACCCACGGCACCAGCTTTTCCGGGCTGTTTTTTCGGGTGCCGTGCTCCGGCAGATCGACAGCCAGCACCTGCCAGCCTGCCGGGCAAGCTGTGCGGGCAAAGCGGGCAGCCTCGGCTGCGCTGCCGTTTTTGCCGTGGACGTAGAGATAGACCCGGCGGCTGCGCTTGCCGTACAGGACAGCCGGGATGCCTGCGATCTCAAGCTTGATTTTTTCCATAACGGCTCCCTCCTGTTTTGGGCGCATTGCGCCCTGTTTTCTATGATAGCACAAGCAACAGCCAAACACAAACAGAAAAAAACTAATGCTAACACGATTTTGAATGTCCTCCGCTGCCGCTCTGGCCATTGTTCAAGGAAAGTATATTTTAATATTTGAGGTTGTGAAACGCCTGCGGGCGTTTCAGCACCTCTTTTTTTCACAGAAGGGGTCGTAACTGGAAACGGCTGCTGTTACCTCTTACGTCCTCTCCCGTGAAAATGGGATAACGGAGCGTCCGCAGGCGTTCCGTTATCCCGAAATAAATAAATCATAATTCCGCTGAATATGGCCAAAGCGCAGCGGGGGCCATTTGAAATCGTTCTGCACAAAAAAGAGCCACCGCACAAGGCTGTGCGATGGCTCTTGAGATAGTGCTTCAGGTTTTGCTTAGCCGAAGATGTTGATCAGGATACCAGCAGCAACGGCAGAACCGATAACACCGGCCACGTTGGGACCCATTGCGTGCATCAGCAGGAAGTTGGAGGGATTCTCGCTCTGGCCAACCACCTGGGACACGCGGGCCGCCATAGGCACAGCGGAAACACCTGCGGAGCCAATCAGGGGGTTCACCTGACCGCCGGTCAGCTTGTACATAACCTTGCCGCACAGCACACCGGCTGCGGTGCCGAAGGAGAAGGCGATCAGACCCAGCACGATGATGAACAGGGTGCGGGTGTTCAGGAAGGTGTTTGCACTGGTGGTGCAGCCAACAGACAGAGCCAGGAAGATGGTGATGATGTTCATCAGCTCATTGCCGGCGGTCTTCTGGATGCGATCCACAACGCCGCACTCCTTCATCAGGTTGCCCAGCATCAGCATACCGACCAGAACGGCGGCATCCGGCACGATGAGGGAAACAATGATAGCGACCATGATGGGGAAGATGATCCTCTCGGTCTTGGAGACGGTGCGCAGCTGCTTCATGACCACAGAGCGCTCCTTGGAGGTGGTCAATGCCTTCATGATGGGCGGCTGGATAACGGGCACCAGTGCCATGTAGCTGTACGCTGCCACAGCGATTCTGCCCAGCAGCTCAGGTGCCAGACGGGAGGTAACGAAGATAGCGGTGGGGCCGTCGGCACCGCCGATGATGGAGATGGCAGCGGACTGCTTCTGGGTGAAGTCCACCAGACCGGTAGCGGCCAGCAGACGAGCGCCCATGTAAGTACCGAAGATACCGAACTGAGCGGCAGCGCCCAGCAGCAAGCTCTTGGGGTTGGAGATCAGGGGTGCGAAGTCGGTCATGGTGCCGATGCCCAGGAAGATCAGCGGCGGGTAGATGCCCAGCTTAACGCCCATGTAGAGCATATCGGCCAGACCGCCGTTGTTCAGGATCTCGACCCACATGGGGTGCTCCAGACCGTCACCGACGAAATATTGCATGTGGATGATGCCGCTGCCGGGCAGGTTGGCAAGGATCATGCCAAAGGCCATGGGTAGCAGGATCAGGGGTTCAAACTCTTTGACGATGGCCAGGTACAGCAAAAAGCAGCCCACGCAGATCATAACTGCGTACAGGTAGCCGCCCGGCTCGCCAAACTTCGCAAAGCCGGAGCTTTGGAAAATACCGACCAGAGTATCAATAAACTGTGTCATGTTCTTCCTCCTGTGTTAAAACGGGGCCGTGGTGTCGTTCACACCGGCCTTGCCCCAGCCATTTTTGCCACGACGCACTGCCTTGAGGGTGTACTTGCCGTTGCCCATTGCATGGATTGCTGCCATAATGGCGGCGATCACATCACCGGGAATGCCCTCTTCCACCTGAGGAGCGGGAGCAGCCTGCTGTACCGGAGCGGCAGCGGGCTTTGCGGCGGGTGCCTGCGCAGCAGTCTTAGCGGCCTTCTTCTTGGCATTCATCGAGTCGAAGATCTTGCCCTCCAGCGTGATGATAGCCATCAGCAGCACGAGGATCAGGAACACCAGCACGATACCAGTAATGGTAACGACCACATCGAAACCTAAGTCCATGGTTTTTCCTCCTGTTTGTTGGATACTGCAAGCGATACAACATCGTTAGCAGAAAATCAATTTGGGTATAGTATACCGTATTTTTCATTCATTTCAACAAAAATTAACAAATTTTATTTTTGCTGCTTTGTGATATGACATGGACAAAACGAACCAAGCTTAGCGGCGGCCGATGCGCGGAGTAGCATCCGTAAAGCCGGTTTCCAGCTTATCACCGATGGAAAGGCTCTGTGCCGTGCCCAGTGCAACGCAGTTTACGGGGTCCGGCGAGACTGTGACCTCCACCTTCAGTTCTTGGCTCAGATATTCGGTCAGGCCGTGCAGCTGGGCGCCGCCGCCGGTCAGCATGACGCCGTTGCGGTAGATGTCACCTGCCAGCTCCGGAGGGGTCTTTTCCAGCACCTGGTGAGCCGCCGTGCCGATCTGCTCACTGAGCATCATGACCGGCTCGTACAGGTCGTCGGTGGAAACGTTCACGCGCACCGGCAGGCCGGTGAGCAGGCTGCGGCCCTTGATCTCCATGGTCTCGTGGAAATCAGTCTTCTGGGGGCAGCAGGCCACATTCTTTTTCAGCTCTTCGGCGGTGCGCTGGCCGATGGCGATGCTGTACTTGTTGCGCACAAACTTGAGGATCTCCTCATCGTAGTGGTTGCCGGCCACCCGCACGCTGGTGGCCTTGACCTTGCCGCCCAGGCTCAGCACGGCGATGTCGGTGGTGCCGCCGCCGATGTCGATGATCATGCGGCCGTCCGGCTGGGTGATGTCGATGCCGGAGCCGAGGGCGGCGGCGATGGGCTCGTCGATGAGGTACACCTGACGGGCACCGGCGGCCACCACGGCCTCCACCACGGCATCGCTTTCAATGCCGGTAATGGCGGCGGGCACACAGACGGCCACGCGGGGCTTGACCATGTGGGAGCTGTACACCTGCTTGACAAAACGGCAGATCAGCTCACGGGTCATGGTATGGTCACTGATCACACCGTCCTTCAGCGGGAAGATGGCGGAGATATAGTTGGGCGTGCGTCCCACCATGGCCAGTGCCTTGTCGCCGGCCTCCAACACGGTGTTCTTGCGGGTATCCATTGCCACAACGCTGGGCTGGTTGAGCACTACGCCCTTGCCCTCCTGCGCGATGATGATGGTAGTAGTACCAAGGTCGATGCCGATATCATTCTGTGCCATAATTGCCTGAATCCTTTCTCTGCGTTCCTCTATCATGTATGTAACGCCCGCAGCGGCGGGCAAAAAACAAAGACTGCTTTTAGTATAACATAGTTGCGGCAAAAAGTATACAAGCTTTGCCGCTGTTCTGCGCGGTTTTATCAGGGGCTTTCCCCTTCTGTGCTGAGCTGCTGTGGCGGCTGTCCGGCCTGCAGCAGGGCGCACAGGCCGCTGTAGCGCAGGTTCTGCCGGATGTTGCCCATCATGCGGTTCACCACGTCCCTGCGGCCCGCCACAACGCACAGCCTGCGCGCGCGGGGTGACACCGGTATAAAACAGGTTGCGGTAGCACAGCCTTGGCGGCACCTGCGCCACCGGCAGGATCACCGCCGGGAACTCGCTGCCCTGACTTTTTGTGTACCGTAATGGCATAGGCGATCTCCAGCTCGTTGAGGTTTTCTGCCGGGTAGAGCAGCCGCCGGTCGTCCATACGCACCACCATGGAGCGCTCCCGCAGGTTGATGCTTTCCACGATACCGATATCGCCGTTGTAGGCGCCTACGCCCCTGCTCGCCGCCGATGCGGTTCCAGACGATCTCGTAGTTGTTGCGCACCTGCATCACCTTGTCCCCCACTCGGAACACTCGGGCGGCGCTTTGCAGCTGGGGCTTGCCTTTCTGGGGCGGGTTGAGCAGGTTTTGCAGCTCCACGTTCAGCGCCTGCGTGCCGGTGGGGCCAAGCTTTGTGGGACACAGCACCTGAATATCCCGGATGGGATCAAAGCCGTAGCTCCGGGGGCAGCCGGGTGGTGACAAGGTCACACACCAGACGCTGCGCAGCCTCGCCGTCCGCTTCCAGAAAGAAGAAGTCGTCGGTTTTGCTGCCCTTTGCAATGGCTCGCCGGAGATGATATGGTGCGCGTTTTCCACGATGAGACTGCGTTTTGCCTGCCGGAAGATCTCGTTCAGGCAGACAGTTGGCACGCAGCCGGAGCGGATGACCTCGCTGAGGATGTTGCCCGCGCCTACGCTGGGCAGCTGGTCGGCATCGCCTACCATAATAATACGGCAGGTGTAGCGCAGTGCCGCAATGAGTGCCTGAAACAGCTTGACGTCCACCATGCTCATCTCATCCAGAATGACCACGTCACACTTGAGCAGGTTTTTGTCGTTGTGGATAAAGCTGACCACGCCGCCGGTGTAGTCCACCTCCAACAGACGGTGGATGGTGCTGGCCTTGCGACCGGTCAGCTCGCTGAGCCGTTTGGCGGCGCGGCCGGTGGGGCGCACAGGGCTACCCGCTCGGCCTGATTTTCCAGCAGCTGCAAAATAGCGTTGACGGTGGTGGTCTTGCCGGTGCCGGGGCCGCCGGTGAGCACAAGGCAGTTCTCGGTCATAGCCTTGCGGATGGCTTCCCTTTGCAGGGGGGTAGGCAAAGCCCTGCGTCAACTCTAAGATCTGGATGTTTTTATCCAGATCCCGGGCGGTATTCTTGCCGCGCTTTGTCAGCAGGTTCAGCCGGTCGGCAATGTCCTGCTCCGCAGCCAACAGATCCGGCAGGTAAATATAAGGTACCGCATCGAACATTTTCACGCACAGTTCTTCCGTCTCGATGCAATGATCCAGTGCACGGGCCAGCTTTTCCGGCGGCTGATGGATGAAGTTGGAGGCAGTGGCCAGCAGCTGTGCCCGGGGCAGACAGGTGTGGCCGTTGCCCGCGTTGTGGCGCAAAGTGCGCAGCAGGGCGGCTTCCAGCCGCTGGGCGCAGTCGCCCTCCATGTGGTAATACTGGGCGATGCTGTCGGCGTGGCGGAAGTCCAGCTGCAGCGGCTCGCCGCACAGCAGATAGGGGTTTGACGCGATGGCCTGCATTGCTCCCACGCCAAAGGCCTTGAACACCTCCATGGCCTTGCGGGGGCTGATCTCGAACTGCGCCAGATAGGCGATGAGCTCCCGCATGCCGAACATCCGCTTGAACTCCTGCTGGATGCGGTCGGCCTTGTCCGGCGAGATGCCGGGCACCTGAGTGAGCCGGGCGGGGTCGTTGGCAATGACCTCCAGCGCCTCGGCCCCGAACAGGTCGATGATCTTGTCCGCCGTCTTGGCCCCGATGTAGGGCAGCGACCGGCTGGCAAGGAAGGCATATACCGCTTCCAAATCCTTGGGCATATCGGTTTCGCATTCCTGCGCGTGGAACTGGCGGCCATAGGTGGCGTGGTTTTCGTACCGGCCGCGGCAGATGACGCTTTCCCCTGCGTGCAGCTCCCCCACGACGCCGCACACCACGGTGAGGACCCCGCCGCCGGAGATTTCGAACACCACATAGCCGTTATCCTCGTTCTCGTAGATGATATCCTCCACGACGCCTTCAATCTGTTCCAACTGCTCGTCCACCAGCTCCACCTCCTTTTGCACAGATATTATAAGTATAGCCCTTTTGGCGGGATTTGTAAATTGTAGAATCCGTAAAATACCCCGGCGGCTCTCGCCTTTTTCCGGCGGTTGTGCTATACTGGGCGCAAACACTACGTCACGAAATGAGGAGCAACAATGGAGATCATCATTCATCAGGCCATTCTGCACGTGCTGGACACCACCATGGATGCACCTGTACTCAGCGGCGGGCCCATGGAGCTGACTGCCGAAAAGAACGCCTACCTGCAAAATCATATTGAGAAGCTGCTGGCCAGCGACGATATCCGCCAGTGCCGCCCGCTGCCGGATTCCGCCTTTAAAAACGAGCTTGAGCACAACCACGATTTTGTGGACCTCTCCTGCCGCATTGCGGGCGTTCTGTTCGACTATATGCACGCCCACACCACCATCCCCGGAGCAGACCTTGCCGTGGTGGATTTTACCCGGGACGGCGCGCCTTGGCTGGGCATCCTGAAGCTGAACTACAAAAACGGCGACACCCACTATACGGAAACCGTAGAGGGTGCCCCGGTGAACTCCATCATCCAACAGCGCGCCTGCCTGCCTACCCAGAGCGGCAAGGTGGAGGAGGGCGCACTGGTAGACCTGACCGATTACTCCATGCGTCTGCTGGAAAAGAAGTACGATATTGACGGCCACAAGGAGTTTTATCTCTCCACCGTGGTGTTCCAGTACACCACCGCTCAGCCGGAAAAGAAAAAAAAAACTGCAGGCCATTCAGGAAGCCGCCGTGCAGGCTGTGCAGGAAAACTACGCCGAAACGCCCCATGTGGAGGCACAGGTGGCCATGATGATCGCCAATCAGGCCGCCGACAACGACAATCAGGTGTCCATCCAGCAGGTGCGCCAGCAGCTGGAGGAGGAATACCCCCTCGCCGCCGTGCCCTTTGACGACTATGTGGAAAAGAGCGATATCATTGACAGCGCCGCCCAGCCTGTGACCGTGACCCCCGCCCGCATCCGCCGCATGGAGAGCCGCAGCTGCGTACCGCCAACGGCATTGAGGTAAAGATTCCCACCGAGCTGTTGAACGCCGAATCCGAGGTAGAATTCCTGCACGCTGATGACGGCAGTATTTCCCTGCTGATCAAAAAATGTCATTTTGTAAGCTTTAACTGCAAAATCTTGCAAAACCCTGCGTTCAGCCTTGCTATCCGCGGGGTTTTGTGCTATGTCTGCGTTGTATCTTTCGTGGTATACGCGTTATGGCCTAGAGGAGGAGAATTTTATGGAACTAGCTCTCATCACCGCGCAGCAGGTCGTGGTCTTGTTCCTGCTGATCGGCACAGGCATGGTGGCGGTCAAAAGCGGCGTGCTCAAGCTGGAAAACAAGCAGGCGCTTTCCAATCTGCTGGTGTACATCATCGTGCCGGCCATGGTGGTAAACTCTTACCGCATGGAGTTCAGCGCCCAGATCCTGCGCAATCTGCTGGCAGCTTTCGGCATGAGCGTCCTGTCCGTACTGCTGGGCACCGTGATCACCCTGCTGCTCACAGCACGCAAGACCGGCAGCCGGATGCCTATTTTCCGGTTTGCCTGTATTTTTTCCAACGCAGCATACATGGGCTTCCCGCTTATTTCGGCGCTATTCGGCTCTGAGGGTCTTTTTTGTATGCCAGCGCCTATGTTACCGTATTTAACATTCTGCTGTGGACGCTGGGCTACGGCCTTGTCAGCGGCGGCTCCAGCGTAAAGGAGGTCGCCCGCAGTCTGGTGCGCACCCCGGTGCTGTACGCCATTGTGGTGGGGCTGGGCATCTATCTGCTACAGATCCCACTGCCTGCCCTGATCACCCAGCCGCTGGAACTGCTGGCCGGGGTGAACACCCCGCTGTCCATGCTCATCACCGGTATGCTGGTCGCTGCCGGTGACGTGCGCAGCATCGTGACCGACAAACACATCTGGAAGCTTGCCTCCGTGCGTATGCTGCTGATCCCGGCGGCTACACTGGCGCTATTCGGGGCGCTGGGCTTCCACGGCACTGCTGCACAGGTGGTAACGCTGCTGGAGTGCTGTCCGTCGGCCGCCATCACCTCGGTGTTTGTGGTGCAGTTTGGCCACGATGAGCATTTTGCCGCCGGGAGCGTAGTGCTGACCACCCTGCTCAGCATCGTCACCCTGCCGCTGTGTGCACTGATCATCACGATGGTGATGTAAGCAGAGCCGCCGCACAGTAGCGATATATTTATATTGTAGGAGGGACGATTTAAAATGCCCTCCGCTTACGCTCTGGGCATAGTCAGCGGAAATAGTGTTTTAAATTTCGGAGTAGCGGAACGCCTGCGGGCGCTCCGCTACTCCCTTTTTTTCACAGGTGGGGTCGAGATGGGAAACGGCAGTTGCAGCGCCGCTTCCTACGGAAGCGCGGCGCTGCAGACATTCCAGACCATTGCACACAAAACAAAAAGCCATCGCTTTTGCATTTCTGCATCAACGATGGCTTCGTATTGGAGCGGCCGACGGACATTCCATTTGTTTTTGCCGGTCTGTTGTCCGGCGACGTTGGTTATTATACCGCACACTCCGGCAGTTGTCAACCACAAAATTACATTTTTTCAAAAAAAATATGGAATGTCTTTTAACTCTGGTACGTTCTTTTTTATTTTGTGTGCAGCACCACATCCCCCCTTTTTTATTTTTGTGTGCACCTCGTTTCGCACGGCTGTGTGCACAAGCAAAATACAGTTGCTTTCTATTTCACAAACTATTATAATAAAGAGGACGCTTTGTCAAACGGAAAGCTGCACCCGCGCGGGTGCAGCTTCCATTTATAGAAAAGAAAAAGGAATTGCCAGCAAAAAGGAGCTAACGCAATGTATAAGATCACTGAAAAGGTCGCGCTGAACCCCACCGTGACAAAGATGGTCATCGAAGCCCCGCTGATCGCCAAAAGGCAAAGCCGGGTCAGTTCATCATTGTACGTCCGGCAACCTGTTCAAGACTCAGGAGGGAATGTAAAATGGCTTTCAATATGGACCCCAAAAAGTGCCCCATTCCCACGCAGGACCCCAACGTCCGCAACAAGAACTTTAAGGAAGTGGCTCTGGGCTACACTGCCGAGATGGCTGTGAACGAAGCCAAGCGCTGCATCGGCTGCAAGAACAAGCCCTGCCAGTCCGGCTGCCCCGTGGGTATCGACATCCCGGAGTTTATCGCTCACGTTGCAGAGGGCGACTTTGAAGCCGCCTATCAGGTGATCAACCGCTCCTCTTCCCTGCCTGCCGTCTGCGGCCGTGTCTGCCCGCAGGAGAGCCAGTGCGAGGGCAAGTGCACCCGCGGCATCAAGAACGAGCCGGTGGCTATTGGCCGTCTGGAGCGCTTTGTGGCCGACTGGCACCGCGAGAACGTGCACACCGCACCCATCGTGCCTGAGTGGAACGGCCATAAGGTTGCCATCATCGGCGCAGGCCCTGCCGGTCTGACCGCCGCCGGCGATCTGGCTAAGCTGGGCTATAAGGTGACTGTTTACGAAGCTCTGCACGTTGCAGGCGGTGTGCTGATGTATGGCATCCCCGAGTTCCGTCTGCCCAAGGCCATCGTCCAGCAGGAGATCGATGGCCTGAAGAAGATGGGCGTGGATTTTGAGTGCAACATGGTCATAGGCAAGGTGCTGACCATTGACGAGCTGATGGGCGAGTACGGCTACGAGGCCGTGTTCGTAGGCTCCGGTGCCGGTCTGCCCCGCTTTATGAACATCCCCGGCGAGAGCCTGAAGGGCGTATACTCTGCCAACGAGTTCCTGACCCGCTCCAACCTGATGAAGGCTTACCTGCCCACCAGCAAGACCCCTATCCGCACCGGCAAGAAGGTTGCCGTCGTGGGCGGCGGCAACGTGGCCATGGACGCTGCCCGCAGCGCCACCTGCGTCTGGGTGCCGAGACCGTGTACATCGTATACCGCCGCGGCATGGCCGAGCTGCCCGCCCGTAAGGAAGAGGTGGAGCACGCCGAGGAAGAGGGCATCATCTTCAAGACCCTGTGCAACCCCGTTGCCATCCACCCGGACGAGGACGGCTTTGTGCACTCCATGACCTGCATCAAGATGGAGCTGGGTGAGCCGGATGCCTCCGGCCGCCGCCGTCCCATTGAAAAACAGGCAGCGAGTTTGAGCTGGCCGTGGATACTGTGATCATGAGCCTGGGCACCAGCCCCAACCCGCTGATCCGCTCTACCACCCCGGGTCTAGAGACCAACAAGCACGGCTGCGTCGTGACCGAGGGCGACGAGGGCAAGACCAGCCGTGACGGCGTGTACGCCGGCGGCGACGCCGTGACCGGCGCTGCTACCGTCATCAAGGCCATGGGTGCCGGTAAGGCAGCTGCAAAGGCCATGGACGAGTACATCCGTAATAAGTAACAAATAGCAATAAGGGCGCTGCACATTTACCGTGCAGCGCCCTTTTTCAGCGCAGCTCTTGTTATGAACAGAGTAGGCCCGGAAAGTCTGCGGACTTTCCGGGCCTACATTTTCACGGATGGACACTGCCGAAAACGGCATCTGTTTTAATGTACGCCAGCCAGTTCCTTTACGGGGCGGCCGGTGCGGGTCATTTCGATCTTGCGGGATTTATCGTAGCAATAGCGGATGATGGCCTGCCGCCGCACGATACCGATAAAGCTGCCCCGGTCATCCACCACCGGGACAAAGTTCTGGTTCATGGCGGCTTCCACCAGCTCATCCATGCTGGTGGTCACCGTGACGGCCTTGTAGTCCCGCTTATGCGCAAACTCTGAGATGGGGATGTCCTCGGCGGCTTCCAGATCCAGACCATGGTATTTTTTCAGTCCCCACAGGATATCGCCTTCGGTCAACGTGCCCACATATTCGCCCTTGCGGTTCAGCACCGGAATGGAGGCGTAGCGGTTGTTTTCCCACTTTTCCAACGTCTGCCGGAGGGTAAAGTCATCGTAAACGTACATCAGATCCTGCTTTGGGGAAAGAAAAAAGAATGTTCATGCCAACAACTCCTATCGCATTTTTTGCAGGCAATACCTGTTGGAACGGTCTGCCTGCGCTATGTAATGTGCCGTGCGTCCGGCGTATTCCGGGAAGTATCATGGGAAAAGAGGGGCTGGCAGCCCCTTTTCTTCTTTGTTTCTATTTTAGCACTTTTTCATAGACAAAGAAAGTCAGGCAAGGAAGCTTTTATAATTTATTCACAGATTGTTTTTCTTTATTTGTCATACTTTCCGTTTTGATAGGTTCTGCACAGCCTGCCTTCAGCATACCACGCCCGCTGCGCAAAGCAGCGCGAGGGCTGTCGAGGGCAGTTCTCCCTTTTTTTCTTTACAAAAATGATGCCAAAGAAGCGCAAAAAGCAGTAAATCCAACAATTTGAACTGTACAACCACGGTGCAAAGTTGTATAATAGGGTGGGTGTTTATCTGAGGCAAGTTTCGTTTTGCACAGCCAACGCCCCCGACCCTTGCGTGTATTTTTATGAAAAATAACATAAAGGAGCAGAGCGACTATGATCACTTCCCGTTTCCCGCTTGGGAATGTCAGCTTTACTGATGGGTATTTTTCCACCCTGGTGGGTGAAGCCACCAAACAGTGCTACGGCGTTGCTGCCATGGCTCCCCGTGATATGACTGACGCTGTGAAAAGCATGGTATACGGTTCCGATTACCCGGAAAAGGGTGTGCGCGTGACCCAGCAGAATGGGCGTCTGGTCATCGAGCTGCACATTGCCGTCAGCTACGGTCTGAACATTTCCACCGCCGCCCGCAGCATCTCCCACCGCGTTAAGGACGAGGTGGAGCAGGCCACCGGGCTGAAGGTCGCCCGCGTGGTGGTGTCCGTGGATGACGTCATCGCCTGATTTGTCTGCAAACCCGAGCCGGGATTTTCCGGCCAGTTACTAAGGAGTAAGAACAATGATTTCTGGTAAGATCCTGCGCGACGCCATCATTTCCGGCGCCAACAACATCAACAATCAGCGCTCCCGCGTGGATGAGCTGAACGTCTTCCCCGTCCCGGACGGCGACACCGGCACCAACATGGGCATGACCGTCGGTGCATCCGTCCGCGAGCTGCAGGCCATGGACGACAGCTGCACCGTGGGCGAGGCCGCAAAGACCGCCGCCTCCGCCATGCTGCGCGGTGCGCGCGGCAACTCCGGCGTTATCACCAGCCTGCTGTTCCGCGGCTTCTCTAAGGCTTTGGAGGGCAAAAAAGAGGCTGACGCTGCCGATATCGTGGCTGCCCTGCAGAAGGGCGTTGAGGGTGCCTGCCTACAAGGCCGTGATGAAGCCCACCGAGGGCACTATCCTGACCGTGGCACGCGTTGCTTCCGAGGAAGCCGCTGCCAGTGATGCCGCCGATGTGCCCGCCCTGTGGGACGTAGTGCTGACTGCCGGCCAGAAGGCACTGGAGGATACCCCCGACCTGCTGCCCGTGCTGAAGAAGGCCGGCGTTGTGGACGCAGGCGGTCAGGGCATTATGGTCATCTTTGAGGGCATGGGCAAGGTGTTCCATGGCGAGGCCATTATTGCCGGCGGCGAAGCTGCTCCCAACAAGGCAAAGCTGTCCACCGAGAATGCCGGTAAGGGCGTGTTTACCGACGACCTGATGAAGGTGGAGGACATTACCAACGGCTACTGCACCCAGTTCCTCATCAACAAGAACGAGGGTGCCAGCGCCGCCAAGATGCGTGCCTTTGCAGAGTCCAACGGCGACAGCGTGGTGTGCATTGAGGATGACGACGTCATCAACCTGCACGTTCACACTGCCGACCCCGGCAAGATCCTGAGCGAGGCCATCAAGTACGGCTACCTGACCAGCTTCAAGATCGAGAATATGCACGAGCAGTTCCTCGCCCGCCAGAAGCAGGGCAAGAGCCTTGAAAAGCAGGCTTCTGCCGAGAAGGCTCCCTCTCAGGCCAGCGAGTTCATCTACGCCGCCGTGGATCCCAGCCGGGACTACGGCTTTGTGGCTGTTGCCGCCGGTGAGGGTCTGAAGGCTGTGTTCACCGATCTGGCAGCAGACGCTGTGGTGTCCGGCGGTCAGACCATGAACCCCTCCACCGAGGATATTCTGGCAGCCATCCAGAGCGTGCCGGCCAAGACCGTGTTCGTTCTGCCCAACAACAAGAACATCATCATGGCCGCCGAGCAGGCCGAGAAACTGGCCGACCGTCAGGTCGTGGTTCTGCCCACCCGCACCGTGCCCATGGGCATTACCGCACTGCTGAACTTCGACCCCTCTGTGAACGCCGAGACCAACACCATCAACATGATGGCGGCCGCCGACAAAGGTGTCCACCGGCCTGATCACCTACGCCGCCCGCGACAGCGAGTACGACGGCAAGCGCATCCGGAAGGGCGAGATCATGGCGCTGGAGAACGGCAAGATCGTTTCCACCTCCACCGATATCACCAAGGCCACCTACCGTCTGGCACGCAATATGTGCAAGAAGGATTCCAGCTTCGTCACCATCATTTCCGGCTGTGATGTGAGCGATGAGGACGCCGAGAAGGTTACCGAGATCGTAAAGGCAAAGTGCCCCAACCATGTGGAAGTAAGCCACATCCGCGGCGGCCAGCCCGTTTACTACTATATGATTAGCGTGGAGTAAGCACTCCCCTGCCCTGATTTGACATTATCACAAAACAAAAAAGAGACTGCTGCATGGTACTCCGTGCGGCAGTCTCTTTTTCTGGCGAAAAAAAAAGCAAGTCGGGAAGTTCCGCAGAACTTCCCGACTTGGAAACTATAAAAAATTCTTCCGCTGAAAATGCCCAAAGCGCACGCGGCGGGCATTCAAAATCGTCCAGACCTGATAAAGGCCGCTGCACAAAATCTGTGCAACAGCCTTTGTTTCTCAGAAAAAAGCTCACCTGACTGCTCTCCGGCAGGTCGCCCAGAGCACCCACCTGACGCAGACGGTCCAGAATGCTGCTGCCGACGCCGGAGGCCTGCTGCAGCTCTTCCACCGAGATATATTCCTCTCCGTGGATGGTCACCCGCTCCAGAGCCTCGGCAGCGGCACCGCCCAAGCCCTTCAGGGCGCAGAAGGGCAGGCGCACCTTGCCGTCCTCCACCACATACTTCGAGCCGCGGCTCTTGCCCAGCTCGATGGGCAAAAACTCGTAGCCGCGCACCAGCATCTCGTTGACGAGCTGCAAGCTGACCAGCACATCCTCGTCCTTGGCGTTCTTTTTCCTCCTTCAGGCGGCGCTTGACCTCTTCCATGTGAGCACGGACCACAGCAGCCCCGCCGATGGCGGCCTCGTAGTCGATGTCGTCGCCGCGCACGGTGAAGTATACCGCATAGAAAGCCTGCGGCTTGTAAATTTTGAACCACATCAGACGGATGGCACTCATCAGATAGGCCACCGCGTGGGCCTTGGGGAACATATACTTGATCTTGCGGCAGCTCTCGATGTACCAGTCCGGTACCTCGTGCTCCCGCATGGCTTCCTCCCAGCCCGGCTGGAAGCCGCCCTTGGCCACCTTGCCCTTACGCACGGCCTCCATGATATCAAAGGCCATCTTGGGTTCCAGCCCCTTGCGCAGCAGGTACAGCATGATGCTGTCACGGCAGCCGATGACCTCCGCAATGGTGCAGGTGCCGCTGCGGATCAGCTCGTCCGCTTGCCCGTCCACACGTCCGTGCCATGGGACAGACCGGAGATCTGAATCAGCTCCGAGAAATTTTTAGGCCGTGCTTCTACCAGCATTCCGCGCACGAAATTCGTGCCCATTTCCGGGATGCCGAAGGTACCGGTCTGGCTGTCGATCTGTTCCGGGGTCACGCCCAGCGCTTCGGGGCTGGTCAGCAGGCTGTACACCTTGGGGTCGTTCATGGGGATACTGTCGATGGGGATTCCGGTGTACTCCTCAAAATACTTGTAGAAAGTGGGCATATCGTGGCCCAGTTCGTCCAGCTTGAGCAGGGTGTCGTGTAGGTACTTAAACTCGAAGTGGGTGGTCAACAGACCGCCCGCCACGTCATCCGCCGGGTGCTGGATGGGACAAAAATCGTAGATCTCGTAGGTGTCCGGCACGACCACCATGCCGCCGGGGTGCTGGCCGGTGGTGCGCTTGACACCGGTGCAGCCCAGCGTCAGGCGGTTTTCCTCGGCGTGGTTCACGGTGCGCTGCCGCTCGTCCAGATATTTTTTAACGTAGCCGTAGGCCGTTTTATCCTGAATACCGGACACCGTGCCGGCCTTGAACACGTTGGCCTTGCCGAACAGCTCCTCGGTATAGCGGTGCACGTTGGACTGGTACTCGCCGGAGAAGTTCAGGTCGATATCCGGTTCCTTATCGCCGTAGAAGCCCAGGAAGGTCTCGAAGGGGATGTCGTGTCCATCCACCAGCATCCGGGTGCCGCACTGGGGGCAGTTTTTGTCCGGCAGGTCAAAGCCGTCGTCCACGCTGCCATCGGTGATAAACTCGCTGTGCTTGCACTTGGGGCAGCGGTAGTGGGGCGGCAGGCTGTTTACCTCCGAAATGCCGGAGAAGTGCGCCACAGCGGAGGAGCCGACAGAGCCACGGCTGCCCACTTGATAGCCGCCCGCATTGGAGTAGGCCACCAGCTTGACCGCAATGACGTACAGAACCGCGTAGCCGTGGCCGCAGATGGAGTCCAGTTCCTTTTGCAGCCGCTTTTCCACGATCTCCGGCAAGGGGTCTCCGTAATCCCGCTTGGCGTGCTCCCACGTGGCATCGCGCAGCTGCTGCTCTGCACCCTCGATGCTGGGCGGGTAGGTGCCCCGGGGATGGCCCGCACGGTGTTGTCGATCATGGCCGCGATCTTGCGCGGGTTCTTGACCACCACCTCGTAGGCCTTCTCCTTGGGCAGATAGTAGAACTGGTCCAGCATATCCTGTGTGGTGCGGAAGAACAGCGGCGGCTGGTTGTCGGCATCCTTGAAGCCGTTGCCCGCCTGTAATACAGCGCGATAGATCGCATCCTCCGGCTCGGTAAAGTGCACGTCGCCGGTGGCAATGACCGGTTTGTGCAGATCATCACCCAGCTTGATAACGGTGCGGTTGAACTCCTTGATCCGTTCCTCGCTGTCCACCTTGCCGTCCCGCACCATATAGGCGTTGTTGCCCAGCGGCTGGATCTCAAGAATATCGTAGTAGGCGGCGATTTTTTTCAGTTCCTCGTAGCTGGTGCCGTCCACGATGGCGCGGTACAGCTCGCCTGCCTCACAGGCACTGGTGAGCAGCAGGCCGTCCCGGTACTTGTTCAGCAGACTGCGGGGCACGCGGGGCTTTTTGAAGAAGTAGTTGACGTGTGCCTCGCTGACGATTTTGTACAGGTTCTTCAGACCCATCTGGTTTTTGACCAGAATGATCAGGTGGTAGTATTTCTTTTTCAGCACCTCACGGTTGCCGCCAAGACCGGTGTTGATTTCGCTGACCTTCGTTACCTCTTTTTTCCGCTAAGTCGTTCAGCATCACGCAGAAGATGCGTCCCAGTGCAGCGGAGTCCTCGCAGGCGCGGTGCGCTTCGTAGGCAGGCAGTTCCAGATGCTTGTTGATGGTGCCCTGCTTGTAGTTGTGGAGGCCGGGGTACATGGTCTGCGCCATGGTCAGGGTGTCGATATAGGTAGGCTCCAGCTTGATGCCGCTGCGCTTGGCTGCAGCCCGCAGAAAGCGCATATCGAAGGCGTGGACATTGTGCCCCACCAGAATGCGGTCGCCCGCAAAGGCAAGAAAAAGCTTCCAGCGCTTCCTTTTTCGCCGGGGGCGTCCGCTACCATCTCGTTGGTGATGCCGGTCAGCTCGGTGATCTTGGGGGTGATGGGCTTACCGGGCTTGACAAAGGTGTCGAATTCCTCCACCACCTCGCCGTTGCGGACGATGACCGCGCCGATCTCGGTCAGATACTCCACGCCGGGGTCAAGGCCGGTGGTCTCGGTATCGAACACACAGAATTCGCCGTCCAGCGGCTGATCCTTTACGCCGTAGACGCAGGGCACCATGTCGTCCACAAAATAGGCCTCGCACCCGTAGATGAGCTTAAAATCCGGGTCTTTTTTGTGGATGTCATCGGCTGCCAGCATGGCTTCCGGGTAGCCCTGACACACGCCGTGGTCGGTGATGGCAATGGCCGGGTGTCCCATGCGGTGGGCCAGCTTGACGATGCCGCCGGGGTCGCAGAAGCCGTCCATGCTGGAAAGCTTGGTGTGCAGATGCAGCTCCACCCGCTTTTCCGGGGCAGTATCCTCCCGCTTTTTGCGCTCCACGATCAGCACATCGTAGGGGTACACGATGTAGTCGTGCTCGTATTTATCATAGGAACAGTCGCCGCGCACGATGACCGTGGTACCCTTGCCGATGCTCTCCCACTTGGAGCAGTCCTCGCCCTCCTGCGCGCGGATCTTGAGGTTGATGGAGCCGGTGTAGTCGGTGATAGACACGGTGTAGATCTTGCGGTAGTTGCCCTTGACCTCGGTAAAAAACATCGCCCCAGATCATGCACTTGCCGCCCTCGCCGCCCAGATCCTTGAGGGGAGTAAGGTTTTTGGGGGTGAACATTTTGCCGTGGAAGATGGTGACCGGCTTGTCGGTAAGGTTGAGACCCTCCACCTTGATGGACGGTGCCGTGTTCTTTTTCTCGAATTTGACCACCGGCGGTGCGATCTTGCGCTCCAGCTTTTCTTCCATCTGCTGCTGCTCGGCCGCAGTCACTGCACTTTGCAGCGTCACCTTGGGGGTAACGCCGGTATGCTCGGCAATGCGCTTTGCAAGCAGTTCCTCAAAGCCCATCTCCTGCAAAAACTTTGTACCGTGGCACACCCCCACCGTGATGTTCTGCCCGGTGATGGTAATGCTGCTCCTGTCCAAAAAGCCGTTGATGGGCACACCGTCCCGCTTCATGTCCTCCAGCAGGGTGCGCAAAGCGTGCTCGTCCAGCATGGCATAGCCGAACAGGTTTTTGATCTTCAGTTCAAAGCCTTCATAGTCCGGCTGCAGGGAAGCCAGCAGCCGAGCGCAGAGGTTCTGATCCAGCGGGGCGGCGCTGCGCAGGGTAAACTCGACCTGCCGGTCCTGCCGCAGCATCCGGGCGTGCTCCACGATCACCTGCCCGAAGCAGGCCGCAAAATCCGGGTCCGCCATAAACTGCGGCCAGAGCTGGGAAACAAGTGGTTTCACAAATGGTACTCCTTTTTGGTGGGTTCTTTACAGCACAAACTGCCGCACCCGTTTTTTGCGGGTGTGGCAGTAGCGAAAAAGAATGCTTACAATTTATAGATCTCGTCCATGAACTGATCCAGAATGTTATCGCCGGTCAGCTTTTTTGATGGGCTTGCCATGGATGAACAGCACAGCCTCGCCCTTGCCGCCCGCAATGCCGATATCAGCTTCGCGGGCTTCGCCGGGGCCATTGACAACGCAGCCCATCACGGCTACCTTGATGGACTTTTTGTAGCCCTGCAGCCGCTTTTCCACCTCGTTGGCGATCTCGGTGCAAGGGTACTGGGTGCGTCCGCAGGTGGGACAGGTGATGACCTCCGGCCCGGTGACCGGGAAGCCCACGGCGCGCAGGATGTTGAAGCCTGCCTCTACCTCTTTTTCCGGGTCGGCAGCCAGCGACACGCGGATGGTATCGCCGATGCCCTCCAGCAGCATCCCGCCGATGCCCATGCCGCTTTCAGCAGACCCATCTGATAGGTACCGGCTTCGGTGACGCCCACATGGAGCGGGTAATCCGTGACAGCGCTGAGCTGGCGGTAGGCCTCCATCATGCGGGGCACATTGGAGTTCTTGATGGAAATGACGATGTTGTTGAAATCGAATTTTTCCAGCAGGCGCACATGGTACAAAGCGCTTTCCACCATAGCTTCCGGGGTGGGTGCGCCGTAGCGGGCCAGAATGTGCTTTTCCAAACTGCCGCCGTTGACGCCGATGCGGATAGGGATATTCTTCTGCTGGCAGGCATCCACCACTGCCTTTACCCGGTCATCATCGCCGATGTTGCCGGGGTTGATGCGGATCTTATCCACACCCACATCTGCACAAGCCAGCGCAGCCTTATAGTCAAAGTGGATATCTGCCACGATGGGGATGTTCACTGCGTTTTTGACGGCCTCGATGCACTTTGCATCTGCCGGGCTGGGGCAGGTGACCCGCAAAATCTGACAGCCAGCGGCTTCGCACCGCTTGGCCTGCGCCACATTGCCCTCGATGTCCCTCTACCGGCACATTGAGCATGGTCTGCACCGCAATGGGGTTGCTGCCGCCAATGGTCACATTGCCGATCTTCACTTCGCGTTTTTTCTGCCGCATAAGGGTTCCCCTTTTCTTATACTGTCCCGGTGATGAGCCGAAGAATATCGTTGTAGGTTGCAAAGATCATCAGCCCGAACAGCAGCCCGAAGGTTGCAAGGGGTGAGCATGCTTTGCAGCTTTTCCGGCACTGCATGGCCGGTGACGCCTTCAATGATCAAAAATACCACCTTGCCGCCGTCCAGCGCAGGGAAAGGCAGTAGGTTGAGGATGCCAAGGTTGACGGTAATCAGTGCCAGCAGCTCCAGCAAGTCCTGCCAGCCATAGCTGGCGGCCTGCCCGATGGCCGACACGATGCCCACCGGGCCGGAGAGGTTGTTGATGCTCTCCCGCCCGCGCACTAAGTCCACAAGGGAGGTGAACACGATGCGCCCGTAGTACAGCACGCTGTTGCCCGCCTCCCGCAGCACGTTGCCAGGGGTCTTTTTCCAGCCCGTAGACGGAAAAACCGATGCTCATGTGGGTCTCACCCTGTTCGTCCTGCCATGTGTCGAACTGCACCCCCGGCAGCTGCACCTTTTGGCCATCCCGCAGGACGGTAAAATCTGCGCTGTAAGACCGGGTGCGCACCAGCTCGTACAGGATATCATTGGCCACAAAGCAGCGGCGGCCGTTCACCGCCAGAACCTTGTCCCCCGCCTGCAGGCCGGTCTGCCCGCAGAGGGCACCGTCCTGAATGGCGTAGATGGTCTTGCTGGTGATGGGCTCATTCTGGGCGGCGATGAGGATCACCAGCACCACAAAGCCCAGCACGAAATTCATGACAGCACCAGCTACCATGACCAGTGCCCGCTGCCAAACCGGTGCTTCATTCAGGGGGACGCCGGTGGGCTGCACAGACGCTTCCGTCTCCGGGGCGGGCTGCTCCTGCACAGTATGGGCAGCTTCTGCCTGCTGACTTTCGGGGCTTTCCTCCCCTTCCAGCGCTACAAAGCCACCCACAGGCAGGGCGCGCAGACTGTACTGGGTGCCTTTATGATTCTTTTTCCAGAGCACCGGCCCCATGCCGATGGAAAACTCATTGACCTGAATGCCGCAGAGCTTTGCCACAGTAAAATGCCCGAACTCGTGGATGGCGATCACCGCACTGAACACGAGCAGCGCGGCAAGGATGGTGATAATAAATGACATTCGTTCTCCTATACCGCCCCGGAACCGTTACAAAAACAGCGCCAAGGCGTATATTGCTGATAAAGCGTTACAGGTGTGCCCGCACGAATGCGCGCGCCATGCGGTCGCACTCGTACACGTCTGCCAGCGTATAGTCGCCGCCAAAGCTGTCGCTGTCCACAACAGCCTCCACCAAGCGGCCGATATCCAAAAAGCCGATCTTGTCCTCAAGGAACAGCTTAACGGCTTCCTCGTTGGCACCGTTGGCGGCGCAGGGGCCAAGACCGCCCTTGCGGATAGCCTTTTTGCAGGCGGCAAGGCAGCGGAAGGTCTCTTCGTCGGCTACATCGAAGGTGAGCAGCTTCAGGGTGGTAAAGTCCAACTCCGGCACTACGCCCGGCACACGCTTGGGGTAGGTCAAGGCGTACTGGATGGGGATACGCATATCCGGCACACCCAGCTGCGCAATGATCGAATTATCGCTGAACTGCACCGCAGAGTGGACGATACTCTGGCGCTGCACCACGATTTGGATTTTTTCCGGGGGCAGACCGAAGAGCCATACAGCCTCGATCAGTTCCAGACCCTTGTTCATCAGGGTGGCGGAGTCGATGGTGATCTTCGCGCCCATATTCCAGTTGGGATGCTTGAGGGCGTCTGCACGGGTCTTGCCGCGCAGCTGTTCGGTGGTCATGCCAAAGAAGGGACCGCCGGAGGCCGTGAGCAGAATTTTGGTCAGGCTGGGGGCGCTTTCCTTATCCTGCAAACACTGGAAGATGGCGGAGTGCTCACTGTCCACGGGAAGCAGCTGCACGCCGTGCTTTTCCACAGCCTGCGTGACCAGATGACCGCCGGTGACAAGGCTCTCCTTGTTGGCCAGGGCCAGATCGTGGCCGCTTTCGATGGCGCACAGGCTGGCACCCAGGCCCGCAATGCCCACCACGCTGTTCAGCACCACATCCGGGCCGTCCAGCGCAGCCAGCTCCTTCAGCCCCTCCGGGCCGGTGAGCAGCTTGGGCGCATTTGCCCGGCCTGCCAGCGCAGCGTCCAGCTTTGCGGCGGCGTCCGGGTCGGTCATGCAGACGTATTTCGGGTGGAACTCTTCGATCTGCTGCAAGATTTTTTCCACATGGCTGTGGGCAGAGAGACCGTAGACCTCGTACCCTTGAGCGCGGATGACATCCAGACTCTGGGTGCCGATAGAGCCGGTAGAACCCAGCAGCGTAATTTTTTTAGACATAATAGTTTCCTCCCCTGTATCAGGCGTAGAACACGGCCGTAATGACCATGGTCACGAAGGGCGCGATGAACATCACGCTGTCAAAGCGGTCCAGAATGCCGCCGTGCCCCGGGAAAATGGTGCCGTAGTCCTTGATGCCGCACTGGCGCTTGACCACGCTGGCAAACAGGTCGCCGTAGATGCCCAGCACAGCGGCGATACAGCCCAGCAGCGCGATAATCACATACATGGAAACGCCGATATTAGAGCGGGTAAAGGCTTCCATGCGGTTTGCCGCTATGGAGTAGATGAGGGTGGCGACCACGCCGAACACCATGGTGCCCAGCACACCGCCGATGGCACCCTCCACGGTCTTTTTTGGGGCTGACCACCGGGCACAGCTTATGCTTGCCGAAGGCACGGCCCGCAAAGTAGGCGCAGGTATCGCCGCCCCATGCAAAGCAGAGAATGAGCAAAATAAAGAAAACCGCGTCATAGCCGAATTTTTCCACTGGCAGACGCTCCTTGAGCAGAACGAAGGGAGTAGAAGCAGAAGATCACGATGCCCGAAAACACCAAAAGACCGCTGGCCTTCTGGTAGCTGATGGTGCCGTTGCGCACCACCAGATAGATGGCAAAAAAGGTGACCAGCACAAAGGACATCGGCATGACCAGCTTGCGCATGGCGCTATAGCTGGAAAGCATGACCAGCAATGTATAGGGTACCAGCACTGCGTACATGAGCCAGTCTTTTTTTTTTTTTTTCAAAGCCGAGGGCGCTGTAAATCTCGTGGATGGCGATCAGGGTAATGGCTGCGATCACCAGATTGAACACCATGGTGTTGAAGGTAAACATCACGCCGATGAGTACCAGAATGCCCACAATGGCTGTGATAATGCGTGTTTTCATAGGTTTCGATCTCCTTTGTTCTTCCGGCAGCAGCCCCTTGCAGGGCAACGCATTCCGACCCGAGGAAGTACCGGGTCTGTCGGGTCTGCACCATAGGTGCAGGGTTTGCAATACGGACAGATTGCCGCTCAGATGCCGCCGAACCGGCGGCTGCGGTGGTTGAACTCCTCAATGGCGGTATCCAGATCGGCGCGGGTAAAGTCCGGCCAGAGCACATCCATCTCCACCAGTTCCGAATAGGCGGCCTGCCAGAGCATAAAGTTGGACAGCCGCTTTTCTCCGCTGGGACGCAGGATAAAGTCCGGGTCCTTCTGTCCGGCGGTGTACATGGCATCGCTCATCATCTGCTCGTTGATGTCCTCGGGGCGGATCTCGCCTGCCACAGCCTTTGCGGCCAGCTGCTGCGCGGCCCGCACGATCTCCGGGCGGCCGCCGTAGTTGATGGCGATGTTCAGGGTCATGCCCGTCTTGCAGGCAGAGTCCCCTTCCAGTTCATTCATCATCTTTTGCAGCTTGGGGTCCAGCGCGGTGCGGTCGCCCAAGAACTTGATGCGGATATTGCGGTTCTTGTAATCAAAGCCCTCGATGAGGTACTGGGCGAACAGCTTCATGATGGCACCCACCTCTTCCAGCGGGCGCTTCCAGTTCTCGGTAGAGAAAGCATAGAAATACGCCGATGCTACGCCAAGTTCATCGCAGTAGTTGGCAATATCCTTGAACACCGCCGCACCTTTTTTGTGTCCTGCGGTGCGGGGCAGGCCGCGGTTTTTTCGCCCAGCGGCCATTGCCGTCCATGATGATGCCGATGGAAAGCCCCTCGGCAAATTCTTTGGGGGTGTGCCATTTATACCTCCCGGCAGCAGGGCTGCCCTGCAAAAAAAAGTGCCGCGCACCTTTCACCAGCGCACGGCACCTCCCAGTTGTTATTGTGTGCTGCGGATCAGACGGCCATGATCTCCTTCTGCTTTTCTTCCACGGCAGCATCAATGTTCTTGATATACTTGTCGGTCAGCTTCTGGACATCCTCTTCCATGGTCTTCTGGCTGTCCTCGGTCAGCTCGCCGGCCTTCTTCATGGCCTTGGCCTTATCCATAGCCTCGCGGCGCACGTTACGCACGGCAACCTTGGCGTCCTCACCCAGCTTGGAGACCTCCTTGGCCAGCTGCTTGCGGCGCTCCTCGTTGGGTGCGGGGAAGTTCAGGCGGATGGTAACGCCGTCATCAATGGGGTGATGCCCACATCGCTGGCCATGATTGCCTTGCTGATGGGGCGCAGCAGGGTGCGGTCCCAAGGGGGTGATGGTGAGGGTGCGTGCCTCAGAGACGGCCACAGCGGCCAACTGCTGGATGGGGGTGGGAGCACCGTAGTAGTCCACGACCACCTTATCCAGCACGGCGGGGTTCGCACGGCCTGCGCGCACAGCGGCCAGTTCGCGGCTGAGGTGCTCCACAGAGCTCTTCATCTTATCTTCGTAAACCTTGGTGTTGCTGCTCATTGTCGTTGTTCTCCTGTTTCTTTATTCTATTGATCCATGCAGGCAGCGCACTGCGCCGCTGCTGCTCTATCCAATCGTATGCAGTTGCACCGGGGCGCTATGCTCAGCCCTCGTAGACCAGCGTGCCCACGTTCTCGCCCTGCACAGCCCGTGCGATGTTGTCCGGGTCGGCCAGATCAAACACCAGAATGGGCAGCTTGTTGTCGCGGCACAGAGTGGCAGCAGTGCCATCCATAACAGCCAGCTGGTCCTCCAGCACCTTGGTAAAGGTGAGGGTATCGTACTTTTTGGCATCCGGGTACTTGTGGGGATCCTTATCGTAAACGCCGTCCACCATGGTCGCCTTGAACATCACGTCGGCGCTCACCTCCACGGCGCGCAGGGCAGTAGCCGTATCGGTAGAGAAGAAGGGGTTGCCAGTGCCGCCGCCGAACACGGCGATCTTGCCCTCATCCATGGCGCGCAGAGCATCCTTGCGGGTAAAGGGCTGTGCCACCTGCGGCATGGTGATGGAGGTGAACACCTCGGTGGGCACACCCAGCTGCTCCAGCTTATCGGAGACAGCCAGTGCGTTCATCACCGTAGCCAGCATACCGATCTTATCGGCCAGCGTGCGCTCCATCTTACCGCTGGAGCGGCCGCGCCAGAAGTTGCCGCCGCCTACCACGATGCCGATCTGCACGCCCAGCTCATGAGCTTTCTTCACGCCGCCGCAAATGGCGTCCATGGTGGGCTCGTCAAAGCCCATGCCCTTTTCGCCGCCCAGCGCCTCGCCGCTGATCTTCAGAAGGATACGCTTATATTTCAATGCCATAATCCAAACACCACCTATTTTATCTTTCGCCGGATAGACCCGGCATTTTTGCTATATTCTATTTTTACAATAAATTCGCCACATTGTAAACAGTCAAACGCGTCGTTCTTCGCAAAGCTTTTGTGAACGAATGCGCAGCGCCCGCAAAGCCTGCTTTTGCTCCGGGGGGATGCGGCGGCTTTCTACTGCTTTCTGGATGGTCTTGTTGTGCGTCCACACGTCCAGCCGCTTTTCGGTCAGCCACGGCAGTGCCGCTGCGGGCTGCTTTGCCAGTGCAGTGGCAAAATACCACGCCCGCATCATATTGACATAGTATTCCTCGCTGTGCACCGCCGCCACCCAAGCCAGATATTCCGGCCGGAATGCATCATCCAGATAATAGCGCATCAGCATCTCCATGCCATAGCGCACGGTGTACACTTGGTCAGAGCCCAGCCAGCGCCGGATAGCAGGCAGCAGCTCCGGCTTATGCTGCGCAAACACCTTGGGGCTGAAGCAATCGCAGACTGCCCAGTTATCCACATAGGGCAAAAAGCGCTCCGTTGCCGCCAGCGCTGTGCCGTAATCCCGGACAGACTCCAGCAGAAAGGCGTGGAGAGCGTTTTCTTCATAATAAAAATGCGGCAGTTCTTGCAGAAACACCTCCGCTTCCGGGGTATCCGCCAGCTGTTTTGCCAGCTTGCGCAGCAGCGGCACCCGCACCCCGATCACCGTTTCCGGTGGCAGAGTGGGCATCAGGCGGCTGTAAAAGACCTGATATTCCTTATCTTGCAGCGCAAACAGCTGCGCACGGATCATATCCACTTCCGGCATTTCGTCACTTCCCTTCTGCACCATTGTACCAGATGGGAAGGAAAATGCAAAGAGAAAGACCGCAAACGGCTATTTGTTCCGTCTGCGGTCTTTCTCTTATTGGGTCACTGTGTCTTAATTCAGATGGTCAATGGCATACTGAGCTTCGGACGTTGTAAACTGTTCACCATATTCAGAAGTAAGCTGGTCATAGACTGCGCTTTTAGACATAGACATATTATAATAATATTGCTTTGCCTTTTCGAGGGCATTTGCATTCCAGTCTACGCCCGTCATATTATCAATGGCATATTGTGCAGCATCCGCCGGGAAGCCTTCTCCATAAGAAGATGTCAGTTGGTCATATACTGCTTTCTTTGACATATGAAGATTTTGAGCATAAGACAGTCCTCTATTCAAGGCATTGAGATATTCTTGCGTAACATTACCACCAGAAGTGCTCTCATTATTCTTTGTACTATTGTTTGAGCTCTTGCCCCAGTTATCAAATTTCGATTTCATTGTTGCATTAAAAGGTCCTCTTTCGGCATCACTTCTTACAGTAACATCACTTTCCATGTCATCACAAATAAAAACATCATACCATTTTCCATTACTATGAATGTCGCCTAAAGTGATATAAAACCCTTTGAATACACATGCTGTCATAAAGGTATCATTGAAAAGACTATCCAATTGTGCATAGCTGTCTATTATCTTTTTGTTAGAGATCCTTTCCAGTGATGTACCGTTCAAAGAATCGCACCCAATATTTATATCATAGAAATGGTCATGGAAGCGTCCGTTTGCAATGTTTTCTTGCATTGATTCTTGAGCATTTTCAAAACCACACGATTCTGCCATTTGTTTAGCGATAAACAAAAAGCAATCATCAATACCAAGTGTATCATCGTCTGACATCGGCATACTAATACCAAGCTCCTCCATTAAATCGATGGTATTAGAAATTGCTTTATAATATGCTTGTTCCTCACAAAGTCTTAGAATTTCCGATTCAAAGGCGCTCAGGCATACATCCATTTGCTTTTGCGCCTCATCATAATTAATATCCAAAGCACTAACATGCCGATATTCAGCGTATGCGCGTCCATAATTTTCTTCTGCTTCGGACTCTTTTGCAGATTTGAAAGATTTTTTGGAGTCGATAAGTTCTTTCAAGTTTTCTCGTGCTGTTTCAACAGACTCAATTCCCTCAAATGCCTCCGAATACTTTTTAAATTCTTCTTTTTTGCTTGGTCGTCAGTCAGTTCTTCATGGTTGTAGTTATCCAGTAATTGCTCAAATTCGGCACTTAATAATTTGTTTAGTTGCTCTTTTTGCTCAGAACTATTATCAATGATATTCGTATAAAGCTTTTGTGCATTTTCGGTATCACCGCTATTTGCAGCGGAAAAAGCATCTTCGGCAGCAACTGACGAGTTACAACCTGTAAGGATTGCAATACATAGTAGAGAAGTCCCAATCGCCAAAGCAATTTTTCGTTTCATTTCGATGATTCCTTTCCTAAAAGGTAAATATCCGTACTTTTATTATACGCTTCATCCAACCGAACGTCAATAAAACTATACTCGTTTAGATAATTTAATATCAAAAGCTGTATAGTAAAGTAGATGCAGGAAGGTGAACAACATGATTTCAGACAATATCAAGCGTCTTCGGGAGAATACCGGACTTTCACAGTCTGCCCTTGCTCGCAAGCTGGGCGTTACGCGCGCCAGTGTCAACGCTTGGGAAATGGAACTTTCTGCACCCACAGCACAGTATTTGATAGCCCTTGCACAGCTATTTCATACGACCACAGACGATATTTTAGGGCTTGAATCACAAGAACAGATAGTACTGCGTGGCATGAACGAGCAGGAAAAGAGGTTGGTGTATGACCTTGTGGCGTATATTGCTGAAAGGAAAGAGGAGAGCACTCAATCACAAAAAAATGAAACATCTAATAATATCCGCATATTCAAAAGGCCGCAGCCGGGAAGAAAATCCCCGACTCGGCTCTTCTGTTAATTTAGTTTTTATCACGCTTTTCAGAAGCAGTGCTCAAATCAGCCGTATTTTCAATTTGCAGATGTTACCCCACCCGCTGCCGCTTATCCAGCCGCATCTTATCGGCTATCATCGCAATGAACTCGCTGTTCGTTGGTTTTCCGCGCAGGTTATGGATGGTATAGCCGAAGTAGCTATTGAGGGTATCCACGTCTCCCCCTGTCCCATGCCACCTCGATGGCGTGGCGGATGGCGCGCTCCACACGGCTGGCGGTAGTGCCGTTTTTCTTGGCAATTTCCGGGTACAGGCGCTTGGTCACAGCGTTGATATACTCCGGCTCGTTCATGGTGAGCAGGATGGCATCCCGCAGGAACTGGTAGCCCTTGATGTGCGCAGGCACGCCAATTTGGTGCAATATTTCGGTGACGGTCAGTTCGTCACTGTCCACACTGGTGTGGAGCAGGTGTTTTTCTTGTCCGCTGGCTGCTTTGAGCACCCGGGCGGCAAGGACACTTTCGTCAAAGGGCTTGACGAAATAGTAGGCAAAGCCTTCGTCCAGCAGCTCCTGTACCATCTCCTCACTCTGGAACGCGCCAGTGACGAAAAATGAGGTGTGGCGCTCGCCTGCGGCGTTGTAGCGCTGCTTGACCGCCAGAGCGTCCAGCCCGGGCATAAAGGCGTCCAGCAGAACGACCTGCGGGCGAACGGCCAACATCTTCTGTAAAACCTTGTTTCCATCCTTTTCCACGACGGTCACTTCCACGCCCTTTTGCTCCAGCGCATCCCGGCAGGCCGCCGTAACATCCGCACTGGTATCCGACATCAAAAATCTTACTTTATCCATCGTACTTTCCTCCAATGTGTGCAGTTCCCTTAACACCATGGATTTTACCATAATTTTCCAGATAGTTCAACGGTTTATTTTGGGAAATTATGGAAATTCTGCTCGAATGTCATACTTTTTATGCTGCTGCGTCCGTTCCGGGCACGGAATGTGCCTGTTCCAGCATGGTTTGTGCAAAAAATACCGTAGCCTCGTGTCGGGTCGTTGACCAGCACATGGGTCACTGCACCCACCAGCCGTCCGTTTTGCAGGATGGGGCTGCCGCTCATCCCCTGCACGATGCCGCCGGTCTGCGCCAGCAGTGCCGGGTCGGTGACGCGCAGCACCATGTTGCGGTGCGGGTCGGCGTCGTTCACCTTTTCTATATAGACACGGTAGCTGCGGGGCGTTTCGCCGCTGGTAGTGGTCAGGATCTCTGCCGCGCCGGGCAGCACCTCCTGCGCAAAGGCGATTTCCGTCTGCTGCCCCCGCAATGGCGGTGCTTACCGTGCCGTAGACACCGTTTTCGCCGCCCAGCCGCAGCCCATGGACCTGCTTTGGTCGGGGTTTATTGTACCGGCGGCAGTGTATGTACCTCGGAAAAGCCCACCACAAGCGCCCCCTCCGAGAACATTTTCACCCCAAAGGGCGTGCCGCACACCGTGACCGTGGGGCGCTGCATCACGGTGGCGCGGATGGTCTTGACCGGCAGCCAGCCGCCCAGTGCCAGCGTGGTCTGGTAGCTGCCCGCTGCCCGGGTGCTGGCCACATTGCGGCTGCCGTGCCCGCGCAGCGGCTCCACCCAGCCAAAGCGCGGCAGCGTGAGCGTCTGTTCCGGTTCCAGATAGACCTCCTCCGGCAGGGCGCACCACAGCCAGCCCAGCGCCGCCACCGCGGCCACCAGCAGATAAACACCTATTATCTTTATCCACCTGACGATGCTGTGCTTGGACATTTTACGGCCTCCCTGCGCATTTTTCGGGGTTAGTATGCGCAGACAATCACGAAAAAACCGCACCCACATCCAAAAATGGACACCGGTGCGGTTCTGATTTTCCAGGGACAGGCGCTTATGCGTCCTGCAGCTCGCCGCGGCTGGCGGCCTTGAGGTAGGCGAAGATGAACTCATCGATATCGCCATCCATCACGGCATCGACGTTGCCGGTCTCGTAGTTGGTGCGGTGATCTTTTGACCATGGTGTAGGGCATGAACACATAGCTGCGGATCTGGTGACCCCATGCGATCTCGTTCTGTACGCCCTTGATGTCGTCGATCTTATCCATGTGCTGCTGCTTGGCGATCTGGTAGAGCTTAGCCTTCAGCATTTCCATAGCGTAGTCGCGGTTCTGGAACTGGCTGCGCTGGGTCTGGCAGTTGACCACGATGCCGGTGGGCTTGTGGATCAGACGGACAGCAGAGGAGGTCTTATTGATGTGCTGGCCGCCGGCACCAGAGGAGCGGTACACCTGCATCTCGATATCCTCGGGGCGGATGTTCACCTGAATGGTGTTGTCCAGCTCGGGCATAACCTCCAGAGAAGCAAAGCTGGTCTGGCGGCGGGCGTTGGCGTCAAAGGGCGAGACGCGCACCAGACGGTGGACGCCGTTCTCGCTCTTGAGCAGGCCGTAGGCGTTGGCGCCCTTGACCATCATGGAAGCGCTCTTCAGGCCGGCCTCGTCGCCGTCCTGATAATCCAGCACCTCCACGGTCATGCCATGTGCCTGTGCCCACTTATTATACATACGATACAGCATCTCGGCCCAGTCCTGTGCCTCGGTGCCGCCGGTGCCTGCGTGGAAGGTAAGGATGGCGTTGCTGTGGTCGTACTCGCCGTTCAGCATGGTCATCAGCTGCAGTTCCTCCACAGCCTTGCCCACGGTGTTCACGGCCTCCTCGGCCTCGGGGATCATGGCGGGGTCGTACTCCTCGTCCAGCATCTCCAGCATGGTCTCAGCGTCATCGTACAGACCCTGCAGCTTTTCAAAGCGGTTCAGCTTGCCCTTCAGGTCGCCGACCTCGTCAAAGACCTTCTTGCTCAGTTCTGCATCATCATAAAATCCGGGGCGGGACATGGTGTGCTCCAGCTCCTGCACGCGCTTGCGGCTTGCTTCAATGGCCAGTGCTTCCTCCAGGTCCTTAACGGCCTTGGCGTGCTCGGCCAACTGCACTTTCAGTTCATCAGTCGTGATCATTCTCTAAGTTCCTCTCGTTCAAGGGTTTACATCATAACAATAATGTCCCCGGCAGGGTGCAAAACGCACGCGCAGCGCGCATTTTCTGCTCCGCCAAAAGACACAGTTTATACACAGATACTTCATTAGTATACCGAGAATCTGTGATAAAGTAAAGAGGAAAAATACTATCTTGCCGGATTTTTAAAGATTTTCACCTTTTTCTTTTCATACCCGGGGGAGTATAATACCAGTATGATCGATTTCACAGGAGGATATCATGCCGAAATATTATGGCTGTCCCTGTGAGGGCTGCGGCAAGCCGCTGACCCTTCAGGACGACATCGTGGTCTGCCCGGACTGCGGTGCACCCTATCACCGCACCTGTTACGAGAAGATGGGTCTGTGCATCCACGCCCCTGCCCATGGCGCAGGCTATGAATGGAAGTTTCCTTATCAGGATGCGCAGCTGCGCACCTGTCCCACCTGCGGGGAGCGCACCCTGCGCAGCGAGAATGTCTGCCGCTGCTGCGGCGCTGCCCTGCCCCCTGAGAGCGCAGAACAGCCCAACGACCGTGCTGCCGCCAGCGCCGAGCAGAACCAGGATTTTGATTACAGCAGGATGTACCGGGACGAAATGTACCGCAATTTTACCGAAAAGGTCGTTGACCCGGTGCACCGCAACGTGCGCGCTGCTTTTGGCAAGGATGAACTGATCGACGGCGTCCCCTATCAGGACTGGGTGGATTTTATCGGCACAGCCGCGCCGGTCTACCTGAACGATTACAGCCGGATGCAGCTGCGTCACTCCAAGATCTCCATGAGTTTTTCAGCGCTGCTGTTCGGCCCGTTCTACTTTTTCTACCGCAAGGCGTGGAAGCCCGCCTTCGGCTTTCTGGCCGCAGAACTGCTGCTGTTCATCCCCACCTTAATTAGTATGATGCAGACCACCGGCAGCCCCCTGACCGCCGGGATCAGCGCCTCTACGCTGGTAGTGTTGAGCCGCGTCATGTCCCTTCTCAGTTTTGCACTGATGCTGGTGCGGGGGCTGTATGGCAAGTGGCTCTACCGCCGCAGCGCAGCGGCACGCATCCGCCGCATCCGTGCCGAGTTCCCGGACCCGGAGCAGCGCCGCGCCGTGCTGAACGCACAGGGCGGTGTCAGCTTTGCAGCCTGCATCGGAGCGTTCATCCTGCTGATGCTAGTAGGCAGCCTTTGCTCCATGCTGTTGGGGCCGGATCTGAACGCACTGGGAGGCACCTTTATCTGATAACGGTTCATGCAGGATGGGGATCCTGCTGAAAAGCGCGGTTCACCGTGCATAAAATGAGAACATGGGAGAATCATTATGAAAAAAGTCACCAAAGCCGTTATTCCGGCTGCGGGTCTTGGCACCCGCGTACTGCCCGCTACCAAGGCAATGCCCAAGGTAATGCTGCCCATCGTGGATAAGCCCGCCATCCAGTATCTGGTGGAGGAGACCGTCCGCTCCGGTATTACCGATATCCTGATCATTCTGGGCCGCAACCAGAGCATTATTGAGGATCATTTTGACCGCAGCCCCGAACTGGAGGAAAAGCTGGCAAAGCCCGGCAAGGAAAAGATGCTGGAGGAGTGTCTGGGCATCGCCAATATGGCCAACATCCTGTTTGTGCGCCAGAAGGAGACGCTGGGTCTGGGTCACGCAGTCAACACCGCCAAGGCCTTTACCGGCGATGATCCCTTTGTGGTCATCTATGGCGATGACGTGATCTGGGGCGAGGATCCGGTCTGCGCCCAGCTGATCCGCGCCTACGAGGAGTTCGGCCGCCCGGTTGCCGGCGTGTCCGCTGTGCCTTGGGAGGACGTGAGCCGCTATTGCAGCTTAAAAACCACTCCCATCCACGACAACTACTTTTTGTGGACGATATGATCGAGAAGCCCAAGAAGGGGCAGGAGTTCAGCAACTACTCCATTCTGGGTCGTGTGCTGCTGACCCCGGAGATCTACGAGATCCTTGCCCACACCAAGCCCGGTGCCGGTGGCGAGATCCAGCTGACCGATGCCATGGCAGAGTATGCCCGTACCCGCGGCGGCATGACCGCCGTGGAGTTCACCGGCAAGCACTACGATATGGGCAACAAGCTCAAGGTCGTGGAGGCTCAGGTGGAGCTGGCCCTGCAGCATCCGGAGATCGGCGAGGACTTCCGCGCCTACCTGAAGGAGTTCTGCAAGACGCTGTAAATTATATACTGCGTAAACAATAAAAACGGGGCTGTTGCACGAAACCATGTGCAGCAGCCCCGTTTTTTGCATATATTTTTACAGATGAAAAAAGGGTTCAGAAACGCCCGCAGGCGATTCTGAACCCTAAACATGAAAATCAAATTCCTGATTTAGTTTGCCTGACTGGGATGCGGCACGGGCGGACGCTTGGTGAACATGGCCTTGAGTGCCAGCGGGGTAGCCACGCTGGACACCACGATCAGCAGGATCACAGCGGTAAAGTAGACCGGGTCTACCACACCGATGGCCAAGCCCTTCTGTGCCACGATCAGTGCCACCTCGCCGCGGGTCATCATACCGACGCCGACCTTCAGGGAATCGTCCCAGTTGAAGCGGCAGATCTTTGCTGCCAGACCGCAGCCGATGATCTTGGTGATCAGTGCCACAACCACGAAGCAGACGCAGAAGAGTAAAATCTCCGGGGTCAGGCCGCTGATATCAGTCTTGAGTCCGATGGAGGCAAAGAAGATCGGCGCAAAGATAACGTAGTTGCTGATATCCACGCGGCGCTCCACATAGGATGCATCGTCCATGGTGCACAGCACAATGCCGGCAATGTAGGCGCCGGTAATATCGGCAATGCCGAAGTATTCCTCAGCGATGTAGGCCATGGCAAAGCAGAAGGCCATGCTGACGATGGTGATGCGCTGGGTGTGCGGGTTGCGCTTGTCCAGCCATTTCATGGCGTAGTGCACCACAAGGCCAACGCCCGGTGCGGTGGCAAAGAACAGCAGGGTGTTGAACAGCACCTTGCCCAGACCCGTACCGGTGCCGCTGCTGGCACCCAGCACGCAGGTGAGCACCACGATGCCGATGACATCATCAATGACAGCGGCACTGACGATGGTAGTGCCCAGAAAACTCTTCAGGTGACCAAGCTCCTGCAGGGTAGCCACCGTGATGGACACGCTGGTAGCGGTCATAATGGTGCCGATGAACAGCGCCCGGTAGAACTCCGGGCTGCCAACTGCGGCAAAGCCGTAGAACGCACCATATAATAAGGTGCCGCCCACCAGAGGCACAGCCACGCCAACGGTAGCGATCAGGGTGGCGATGGGGCCTGCCTTGATCAGCTCTTTCAGGTTGGTGCCGAGGCCGGTGGTGAACATGAGCATCACAACGCCGATCTCTGCGAAGATGGAGATGGAGTCGCTGATCTGCACCAGGTTCAGCAAGCAGGGGCCGATCAGCAGGCCGGCGATGATCTCGCCCACCACCTGCGGAGCCTTGCACTTGCGCGCCACCAGTCCGAAGAATTTCGCGCTCAGGATTATGATTGCCAGATCTCGAAACAACGAATACATGGATTATCCTCCTTTAATTTTTCCCGCTTCCCTGCCACTGCCGGAGCCCCGGCCCTGCCATATTGCAGGGAAAGCGTTTACATTATAGTCCTTTTTACCAAAAAATGCAAAACATTTTTTATCGTTCTTTTGTCAAAAAAAGCTTGACAGAAGTAAAGAAGCTTGCTATAATAAATTGCTGTCTGAACAGACACACCACACAGGCCGCGATACCGCAGCCTGTGTACCCTTGGCCTTGCAGATCCGCAGGGCCCTCAAGTCCAAAAGAGAGGTGCTACAAAAATGGCAAAGTACGAAACCATGCTGATTACCAGCGCCGCTCTCGATGAGGAGGCTTCCGCCGCTCTGGTGGGTAAGTTCAAGTCCCTGATCGAGGCTAACGGTACGATCGATTCTATCGACGAGTGGGGCAAGCGCCGTCTGGCCTACCCCATCAACGACGAGGAAGAGGGCGTCTACACCGTGATCAACTTCACCAGCGAGCCCAGCTTCCCCGCTGAGCTGGACCGTGTGTACAAGATCACTGAAGGCGTTATGCGCAGCCTGATCATTGCTCACGAGGAGTAATTCTTCTGTGACAGAAAGGGAAACCGTACTATGTTGAATGTTGTTGCTATCATGGGTCGCCTTGCGCGTGACCCTGAAATGCGTCAGACCACTACCGGCAAGAATGTCGCTTCGTTCCGCATTGCCTGCGACCGCGGGCGCCGCGATGCCAATGGGCAGAGCGTGGCGGACTGGATCGATGTGGTCGCGTGGGATCGCCAGGCAGAATTTGTCTGCAAGTATTTCCAGAAGGGTTCCCTGATCGTAGTGGACGGCCGTTTGCAGAGCCGCTAGTATCAGGATAAGACCGGCGCAAACCGCACTGCCGTTGAAGTGGTTGCCAACAACATCAACTTTGCAGGCCCCAAGAGCAGCAATGCAGGTGACGGAAACGGCTATCAGAATGCCGCTCCGTCCTACCAGAACGCAGCGCCTGCCCGTCCGGCTGCTGTGGAGGCAGCTCCCAGCTACTCTGCCGGCAATGCCGACGACTTCGCCGTCATTGATGACAGCGATGACCTGCCGTTCTGACACGAAACGGTCTATCCGTTAAAAATCCAATAGGAGGTAATAAGCAATGGCTTTTGAAAGAACCGAAGGCTCTCGCCCCGCACGCCCCATGCGTCGCGGCCGCAAGAAGGTTTGCAGCTTCTGTGTCGATCGTATCGACACCATCGATTACAAGGACGTGCCCCGTCTGCGTAAGTACGTCTCTGAGCGTGCTAAGATCATTCCCCGCCGTGTGACCGGCACCTGCGCTTACCATCAGCGCGCACTGACCATCGCCATCAAGCGTGCTCGTCACGTTGCTCTGATGCCCTACGTCAGCGACTAATCTTTAAAAAATCAACCCAATCAAAATAATCAGCAATCAGCAAAGCGCTCTCACCGATGACAAGGTGAGAGCGCTTTTTGCTTGCGTTAGATATACTGTTCACACCAATGTTTTACCTTCTCCCCCACCTGCCGAGCGGTCAGCCGTCGGTAGAAAGAAATGTTACGTTTTTTCTTTTCCCGGAACCATTCCCGTTTCAGCGGCAGAAGGTGGTTCAGGTAATACGCAAAGAATTCCCGGGAACGGGTGGTATCTCCCGCTTTACGGGCACGCAGGACGGCTTCGGAAGCGTCCAGAAACAGAATGTGCTCCGGCATACAAGCCTGCACCGCTGCAAGCTCCGGGGCCAAAGCCTGCCGGATCGCTTCGATCTTCCACTCCAGCCCCCTGCTTTTGGGGTAGTTCAAGGTGTAGAACTCAATCTCCTCCGCGCCGAAATCCATCACGGCGTGGGGGTATTTTTTTTTGCTTTCTGCCCGCGGCGCAGCTCATTGCGCAAAAAAGCCGTTGGATCTCCAGATAGTCCGCATAGCTGTTCTTATTCAACCCACGCTGCTTTATCTCTGCAAGGACGGCAGCGTTGTCCTCAAAACAAACCTGTACCTGTTGGCAGTGCTGTTCCAGATAGCGGGCTGCCGTGGTCTTTCCCCACTGCCATGCAACCCTGTAAGGATAAGATCATAACATTTTGCCCCCTCTCCTTTTTTTCACATAGTATAGCACATTCAGCTGTGTACCGGGAAGCGTTTTTCGCGCAAAAAGTTACAAACCGGTACGATTGTCCCGGTTGTTTATGACTTGTACCGGGAATTATCGGTATTTTCAGATTTGCTGCTTTTGCGCGCAAATCAAACTGCACAAATGCGAGGGTCGGCATTGCACACCTTGTACAAAGTTGTATCACACTTATTGATTTTTTATACAGAATGTGCCATACTAATGTCGCTGGGAACGTTCCCGACAACGTTCCCGAAACACTTTCAGAAAGTGAGGCCCGCCGACATGGCAAACCTGACCATCAAGGACATCGCACGGATCAGCGGTTGCTCTGTCAGCACCATCTCCCGTGTGATCAACGACAGGCCGGATGTCCGCCCGGAGACCAAGGAGCACGTTCTGAAGGTGATGCGGGAGGCCGGGTTTGTGCCCAACACCAACGCCCGACAGCTGAAGATTCAGCAGTCCCGCAGCCTTGTGTTTGTGGTAAAGGGCACCCGGAACATCTTCTTTTCTGATTTTCTGGTGCAGCTCCAGCGCGCCGCCACCCTGTACGGATACAACGGCATCGTCTCTTACTTGGACGAGAACGCCAACGAGATCGACGCCGCCGAAAAGATCCTGCGGGAGATCAAGCCCAAAGGCATCATCTTCTTGGGCGGCAGCGTAGCCAACTTCCAGCGGGGCTTTGACCGTATCAATGTTCCCTCGGTGCTCACCACGCTGGTCACGGACGAGCTGGACTTCCCCAACCTTTCCATGGTGGGCGTAGATGACCGGGCAGCGGCCTATACCGCTGTGGACTACCTGATCCGGCAGGGGCACCGCAAGATCGCCGTTTTAGGCGGTCCGGTGACCAGCTACCCCAGTCTGATGCGCCGTCAGGGCGCACAGCAGGCCATGGAGGATGCGGGCATTGTGTTCAACGACAAGCTGTACGGCCTGTCCAACTACGATTTCGAATCCGCCTACCACGCCATGAACAGTCTGCTGGCCCGACGGGCAGAGTTCACCGCCCTCTTCGCCATGAGCGACGTCATCGCTTTCGGTGCCATCCGGGCGCTGGTAAGCGCCGGGCTTCGGGTACCGGAAGATGTCTCGGTCATCGGCTTCGACGGCATCACGATGTCCCGCTACTGCGTGCCGGTGATGACCACCATCGTCCAGCCCAGCGAGCAGATCGCACTGCAAAGCATCGAGCTGCTGGTGCGGCAGATCGAGCATGGCTCCCCCGCCCAGACCGTGACCCTGCAGCCGGAGTTGCAGCAGGGCGAAAGCGTAAGGGCAATTTAAATTTTTGTATTCCCTCCGTCGAAGGACGGAGAGTATATAGTTGATCTGTAATTTTAATAAGAAGGAGAACTTATTATGAAGAAGATGATCACTCGTCGTAACTTCCTGAAGGCCGCTGGCGTTTCCGCCGCTGCTCTGGGTCTGGCTGCCTGCGGCGGCTCCTCCAGCAGCACCGCTTCCTCTGCTGCCGGTTCTACCGCTGCTTCCAGCACCGCTGCAAAGGCAGACGGCAAGGTCTACTACCTGAACTTCAAGCCCGAGCAGGATCAGGATTGGCAGGATCTGGCCGCTGAGTACACCAAGGAGACCGGCGTGCCTGTGACCGTTGTCACCGCCGCTTCCGGCCAGTACGAGACCACCCTGATGAGCGAGATGGAGAAGAGCGAGGCTCCCACCCTGTTCCAGGTGAACGGCCCTGTGGGTCTGGCAAACTGGAAGGATTACTGCTACGATCTGTCCGGCAGCCAGCTGTACGGTGAGCTGACCAGCGATTCCTTCGCACTGAAGGATGGCGACGCTGTTACCAGCATCGCATATGTCATCGAGACCTACGGCATCATCTATAACAAGGAACTGCTGAGCGCCGCCGGCTACACGCAGGAGGACATCAAGGGGCTTTGCCGACCTGAAGAAGGTCGCTGATGACATTCAGGCTCGTAAGGCTGAGCTGGGCGTGGACGGTGCTTTCACCTCCGCTGGCATGGACGGTTCTTCTGACTGGCGTTTCAAAACGCACCTGGCCAACCTGCCCGTCTACTATGAGTATAAGGCGGATGGCATCAGCTCCACCGACGCCATCAAGGGCACCTATCTGGATAACTACAAGCAGATCTGGGATCTGTACATCACCGATTCCACCTGCGATCCCAAGCTGCTGGCTTCCAAGACCGGCAACGATGCTGTTGCTGAGTTTGTGGGCAAGAAGGCTGTGTTCTACCAGAACGGCACTTGGGCTTACAATGACGTGAAGGATCTGGGCGACGACAATCTGGGTATGCTGCCCATCTACATCGGCGTGGACGGCGAGGAGAACCAGGGCCTGTGCACCGGCTCTGAGAACTACTGGTGCGTGAACAACGCTTCTTCTGATGCCGACATTCAGGCTACTCTGGACTTCCTGTACTGGTGTGTCACCTCCGAGACCGGCACCAGCGCGATGGCTGACAAGATGGGCTTCGTCATCCCCTTCAAGAAGGCTAAGGACTCCACCAACCCCCTGATCGCCATTGCAAACGACTATGTTGCCTCCGGCAAGACCAGTGTTGACTGGTGCTTCTCCACCATGCCTTCCGAGGAGTGGAAGAACGGCGTTGGTTCCGCTCTGACCGCTTACGCAGCAGGCACCGGCGACTGGAACGGCGTTGTGACCGCTTTCGTCGATGGCTGGGCTAAGGAGTACAAGCTGGCAAACGGCTAAGCATTCTCGGTTTTCTCTTTCCCCTTTTATTTGTGTAAACCGTAATGGGAGGCGGGCGAGCTGTTCGCCCGCCTCCTTTTGTTTTGGAGGTACATCATGCAAAAAGGCCATCAGCAAATATTGGCCGGTGTTCGTGCTGCCCACGCTGCTCGCGTTCATCATCGGCTTTATCTGGCCCTTTATCTGGGGCATTTACCTTTCGTTCCAGCGGTTCACCACCGTGAGCAAGACCACCTTTGTGGGCATCCAGAACTACATCTCGGTGTTCCAGGATTCGACGTTCCTGCATGCGTTCGGCTTTACGGCAGCGTTTACCGTGATCTCCACTGTGCTCATCAATGTCTGTGCCTTTGCCATTGCAATCGTGCTGACCCGCGGCATCAAGGGCACCAACATCTTCCGTACCGTTTACTTCATGCCCAACCTGATCGGCGGCATCGTGATGGGCTACATCTGGCGAGATCCTGCTCAACGGCGTTCTGGCCAACCTGCAAAGCCCCTGCTGGCTGGCTGGATGCCAAGGCTGGTTTCGTCGGTCTGGTCATTCTGATGTGCTGGCAGCAGATCGGTTATATGATGATCATCTACGTTGCCGGTCTGCAGAGCGTGCCCGGTGACCTGATCGAAGCTGCCAAGATCGACGGTGCTTCTGACCGCGAGATCCTGTTCAAGATCAAGCTGCCCATGGTCATGCCCAGCATCACCATCTGCACCTTCCTGACCCTGACCAACAGCTTCAAGCTGTTCGACCAGAACGTTGCCCTGACGGCCTAGGCGAGCCTGCCAACGCCAGTGAAATGCTGGCCCTGAACATCTACAACACGTTCTATGGCCGCTCCGGTGCTCAGTGGAAGGGCATCGGCCAGGCAAAGGCTGTGGTATTCTTCCTGATCGTTGTGGTCATCTCTCTGGCGCAGCTCCACTTCACCCGTTCTAAGGAGGTCCAGCAGTAATGACTAAACAGAAAAAGATGTGGGATAACATCCTCACCGTCATCATGAGTGTGCTGTGCCTGCTGTGGATCTACCCCATCGTGCTGATCCTGCTGAACAGCCTGAAAAAAGGGTACCTTTACCACCTCCACGGTGTTCCAGCTGCCCACCAGTGAGACCTTTGCTGGCCTTTCCAACTACGTGTACGGCGTGATCAAAATGGGCTTCCTTTCCAGTTTGGGCTACAGCCTCGTCATCACCGTTTCCAGCGTGGCCCTCATCCTGCTGTGCTGCTCCATGACAGGCTGGTACCTGACCCGGGTGAACAACAAGCTGAGCAAGTTTATGAACCTGCTCATCGTGTTCTCGATGGTCGTCCCCTTCCAGATGGTCATGTTCACTCTGTCCAAGACCGCAGATACCCTCAAGCTGAACACCCCCTGGAACATCTGCATCATCTACCTGGGCTTTGGTGCCGGTCTGGCCGTGTTCATGTTCACCGGCTTTATGAAGAGCGTTCCCATGGAGATTGAGGAAGCGGCAATGATCGACGGCTGCAACCCCATCCAGATCTTCTTCAAGGTCGTGTTCCCCATCCTGAAACCCACCATGATCTCCACCGCCATTCTGGAAACCATGTGGGTCTGGAACGACTACCTGCTGCCCACTCTGGTGCTGGATATCAAGAAGTACCGCACCATCCCCATGGCGATCCAGTACTTCCGCGGCGGCTATGGCCGTGTGGAGCTGGCTCCCATGATGGCCTGCATCATCATCGCCATCATCCCCATCATCATCCTGTACATGACCTGCCAGAAATACATCATTGAGGGTGTTGTTGCAGGCGCTGTCAAGGGTTAAGGAGGAGTTCACCATGCGAGCATGCGGCATTCTGATGCCCGTTTTTAGTCTGCCGGGGCCCTTTGGCATCGGCACGCTGGGGGAAGAAGCCTTTTCGTTCGTGGATTTTCTGGCCCGTGCAAAGCAGACCTATTGGCAGATCCTGCCCATTGGCCCCACCGGCTACGGTGACAGCCCCTACCAGAGCTTTTCCGCCTTTGCCGGAAACCCCTACTTTATCGATTTCCGTGTCCTGCACGAGCAGGGCTATCTGACCGCCGATGAGATTCCCGCTGAAGTTCCGGTTGGCCCGGTGGACTACGGCGTGCTCTACCAGCAGCGCCCGGTGGTGCTGCAAAAAGCCGCTGACCGTCTGCTGGCTGCAGCCAGCGTGGAGTACAAAGACTTCTGCACGGCACAGAGCTTCTGGCTGGACGATTACGCCCTGTTCATGGCCGTCAAGGCCGAACAGGGACAGGCAGGCCTGTGTGACTGGCCGGATGACCTGCGCACCCGCCAGCCCGCTGCCGTAGCCGCTGCCAGGGAGCGTCTGGCCGGGCAGGTGGATTATTTCAAGGCGGTGCAGTTCTTCTTCTACACCCAGTGGAACGCCCTGAAAGCCTATGCCAACAGCAAGGGAATCCAGCTGGTGGGCGATATCCCCATCTACGTCAGCCCGGATTCCAGCGATCTGTGGACGCGGCCGGAGCTCTTCCAGACCGACGGCCAGACCCACCTGACGCAGGTGGCAGGCTGCCCCCCGGATGCTTTTGCGGCAGACGGTCAGCTCTGGGGCAATCCGCTCTACGACTGGCCCCGCCACAAGGCCGAGGATTTCGCCTGGTGGAAGCGCCGGATGCAGCACGCTACTTCGATTTATGATGTCGTGCGCATCGACCACTTCCGTGGTTTTGAGAGCTACTATGCCATCCCTGCCGGAAACAAGACAGCGGCAGGCGGCCACTGGGAAAAGGGGCCGGATCGTGCTTTCATCAATGCCATCCACGAGACTTTGGGTCAGGGCGGCATCATTGCAGAGGATCTGGGATACCTGACCCCCGAGGTCAAGACCATGCTGGCCGCCAGCGGCTATCCGGGCATGAAGATCATGCAGTTCGCCTTTGACAGCCGGGAACCGGGCAACTATCTTCCCTACACCTACCCTCACAACAGCGTGGTCTACACCGGCACCCACGACAATGTGACCACCGAAGGCTGGCGGCAGTCTGCCAGCCCCGAGGACGTGGCCTACGCCTGCCGTTACCTGCGCTGCCTGCCCGAGGATCTGACAGAGGCCATGATCTGCGCCTGCCTTGCCAGTGTTTCGGATATGGCCATCATCCCCATGGCCGACTGGCTGCATCTGGGCGCGGAGGCCCGCATCAACACCCCCAGCACCCAGGGAGCCAACTGGCAGTGGCGGCTGGATACCCCGCTTACCAGTCTGCTGGCTGAGCATATTGCCGATCTGACAGCACTGTATGACCGGGCTCCGGCTGCGGCAGACTGCTAAAACGTTTCCTTCTTCTTTTCTCCCCCATACAAAGACGGCAGGCTCTGGCCCCTCCTTTCCGGAGGAACTGGTGTCCGCCGTCTCTTTTTGCATTATTTTCAATTTTCACACAACATTTTTTTCGCCGCATCCCGCATAGGACGTTCCACATATTTCCGCGCAGAACCGTTTCTTTTTTTACAAAACGGCCACAGTATCTTCACAATTCTTTCGCATTTTGGGTTTCATCGCTCTCTTGTTGTTTTTTTGGGCAATTATGCTATAATCCAATTAGCTTCATATCCGCCTTTGCGCGGATTTTACGAACGAAAGGAGTTTTCCACCATGGAATTTACCTATCAGAGCACGATGCAGCTGCCCGCATCCTATGCGGTTCTCTCCGAAGATGAAATGGTCTACACCGTTGGCGGCGCTTTTGAGCTGAATATCAACGCGCAGGATGTCCTGAATTTCACCGTCAATGTCGGTGTCAACCTGGTACGTATGCTGGGTCAGGCTGCCATCAGCAACACCATTGCCGGTATCATTGACATGCGGAACGATGGTCTGACCACGATGGGTGCCATTGAGCATTATTGGGGCCGCCAGACTCCCGTGGGCAAGACCATGACTGTGGTTGCTGCCGGTTTTGCAGGCGTTTATGTCTACTACTGGGCTAGGTCTGCTATTGAGAGCTTCCTGTCCATTTACAATGACATGCGGAACATCTACAACGAGAGCGAAGCCAAAAATCAGGCACAGGCCGCAGGTACAGCAGCTCTGGCCGCCTGAGTAAATCTTTGAAAGGAGCCTTTTATGGAAAACTTGCGTATGCCTGCATCTTATGCAACGCTTCCGGAAGAAGAGCTGCCGGAGATCTTTGGCGGCGGAGAACTGGGAGATGCATTGGACAGCTTTACGGATAACCTCCACCTGGACGATTTCTTCTTTCAGGGGGGTATCCTCTCCATCTCCATCTCGTTTGTGCCTCTGCTCCTGTTCAACGTTGTTGTTTCCGGCTACCGGTTTGTAGAAAACATTTACAAGAACCTGTCCAACTGGTTCGGTTATCACGATGATACCTTCTCTGCCGTTTCTAGTTTCACGGATGAAATGCGCCAAAAACAGCAGCAGCGCGGTATCTGAGTCGTTTTCCCTGTAACATAAAAAGAGCTTCACAATTCCGGCTTCTGCCGGAGTGTGAAGCTCTTTTTGTTTGGCCGTGTCCAGATGGTTCAAATGACCCGCAGGGCCCCCTGCTCCCGCAGACGGAGCAGATAGCAGCTGCCCGCACCGAACACCTTTTCTATCGCGTCGTGATATTTTGCAGTCAGCATACCGGGTACAAACGCCTGAATGGTCCCTGCAAAGCCGCCGCCCTGCATCCGCCAGGCTCCCCCCTGCCCCTCAAGCAGAGCCTGACTGAGGGCAAGCGCCACCGAGAGCCCCTGATGCCGTACGTCTGTGGAACAGTAAACGTTCTGGCACAGGGCAAAAGAGGCATGTCCACTTTCCAGAATGAGCTGCAGGAAATCGTTGAATTCCCCCGCTGATCAGGGCATTCCGCTGGGCCAATGCGCGGGCATTCTCCTCAAAATAGTGGACCGTACGCAAAACAGCACGATCCCCGCAGGCTTTTCGCAGGCGTGGCAGAGCCGTCCAGAACTCCTGCTCCTTGACCTGCCCCAACACCTTACCGCCCAGACAAGCCGCCACCGATTCCATTTCATGCCGGATGGCCGCAAATTCACCGGTCAGCTCGCTGTGACTGCCCCGGGTATCGGTCACGCAAAGGGTCATGCCCACCGGGAGCAACCCTGCCGTGTGGATCTTTTTCTATCCGGGGCTTCTTTGGGTCGGCAAAATCCGCAAAGATGACCCCGCCCACGGCGCTGGTCAGCTGATCCAACAGGCCGCTGGGTTTTCCGAAATATGTATTTTCCGCATACTGGCAGATCTTCGCCAGCTCCGGCGCTGTCAGCCTGCAGCCATATTCCCCGTTCAGGATGGCCGCCATTCCCATCTCAAAGGCCGCCGAGCTGGAAAGCCCGCTGCCCCGGAGCACGTCGCTGGCGGTATAGGCATCGAAGCCACCCACCGTCTTTCCCTGTGCCCGGAAACCTTCCGCAATGCCCCGGATCGAAGCTGGCCGAATGGGTGCTCTCGCCCTGCTGGGGCTCGGCCTCGCTCAGGTCAATGACATCCAGCTTGTTGAAACCTCGGGATTTGACCCGGATAAAACCGTCGTCACTGGGGGATGCCACTGCGACCAGATCCAGCGTCACCGCTGCCGCAAGACCATACCCGTGCTGATGATCGGTGTGGTTGCCGCCCAGCTCCGCCCGGCCCGGAGCCGAGTAAACATGCACCTGCCGCCCGGGGCCATAGTAAAGCTCAAACTGTTCCAGCGCGGCGGCATACCGCTGCCGCTGGCGGGCCAGCACCGCCGGTTCTGTGCCATAGAGCGTGCAGAGCGCTTCGTCCCACTGCCCCGCAAAGGATCTCCCGTCTGAGTTGTGTACTGGTCGCCATGGCCGCTCCTCCTCCACAAACGTTCTCCGCAAAGTCCGTGCATGAAGGGTCCATGCACTTGGGTTAGCCTTATTGTACTTCATTCCGCCCTCTTTTTTGCAATTTGAATCCGCAAAAATCCAATTTCAGCGCGAAAAACAAAGTTTCGGATGTACTTTTGTTGAATTTGCGGATACAGTTATGATATACTGGATCAAGAATGCGGTCAACTGGAGGAAACGATCATGGCAGATGTCTACAAGCAGTCCTTCAAGCAGAATTACACCAATAATATTGAATTATCCATCTTCAACTGTGGTCTGGAACGCTGTGCCCCGGGCCAGACCTGGGGCCCCGGTATCCGGGATCACTACCTGATTCATCTGGTGGTCTCGGGCAAGGGCACCTTTGAAGTGGGCGGCAAGACCTTTGAGGTCGTGCCGGGAGATCTGTTCTTTGCCCGGCCCAGTCAGCTTATCCGCTACTCTGCCGACGAGCAGCAGCCCTGGGAGTACAGCTGGGTCGGCTTCAACGGTGCCTGCGCCCATAAACTGGCGGCACAGCTTCCCTTTACCGATACTGCTCCTGTGCACCACACGCAGGACCCGGAGGGAATGCGGGCAGCTCTGACCAACATCTATTCTTCCCGTGGGTTAGAGCCTCAGGATGAGGCTGCCATGGTGGGGTACCTCTACCTGTTCATCTCTGCCCTGATGAAGGAGACCAGCGAGACGCGCCCCCACAACGCTTCCTCCTCCAATCAATATGTACTGAATGCCATCAAATACATCCAGTTCAACTATTCGCACGACATCTCCATTGATGATGTCGCTAAGAGCGTGGGCGTTTCCCGCAGTCATCTGTACCGGGTGTTTATGCTCAATGTGGGCAAGAGCCCCATCGATTATCTGACCGAATACCGCATCAACGAAGCCTGCAAGCTGCTGAGGGCCGGAAACCTTTCCATTGCAGAGGTCGCCATCTCGGTGGGCTTCTTTGACCAGTTCTATTTTTCCCGGGTCTTCAAGCGGGCCAAGGGGATGCCGCCCAGCAAATACATTGCCGCCCAGAGCGAAAATGCAGATGCCCCCGCTTCGGAAGAAGCCTGACCCAATCCCATTCCAAAGGAGAATTTCCATGCCCTTACAAAAAAATCAGGTGCTGACCCTGACCATTGAGCGCCTGTCCAACGATGGCAGCGGCGTTGCTCACAGCCCGGACGGTGAGGCTGTGTTCATACCCGGCACCGCCCCCGGTGACGTTGCCGCCATCCGCATCGTCAAAGATTGCGGCCGCTACGCTTTCGGTATTCTGGATGCCATTCAGACTCCCTCGCCTGACCGTATCCCGGTAGATTGTGCAGTGGCCGCCCCTGCGGTGGCTGCAGCCTGCGGCATCTGGATTATGCCGCTGAACTGCGCGCTAAGGGCGAAAGCGTTACCGATGCTTTCCGCCGCATTGGCGGGCTGGATGTACCCGTGCTGCCGCCCCTCCCCTCCTCCCCGAGATCGACCGCTACCGCAATAAAGTTCAATTCCCGGTGGGCTGTGATAAGAATGGCAAGCCCTGCATCGGTTTCTACGCCGGGCGCACCCACCGCATTGTTCCCTGCCCCGACTGCAAGCTGCAGCCGGATGTGCTGAACGAGATCGGCAATACCCTCTGCGATTTCTTTGCCGCCCACAACATCCAGCCCTACGATGAGCAGACGGGCAAGGGGCTGGTGCGTCATGTGTTTCTGCGCCGGGGTGTCCACAGCGGCCAGATCATGGTCTGTCTGGTCTGCACCCGGGCAAAGCTGCCCCACGCAGAGGAGCTTTGCCGCGCACTGACTGCGCAGTTTTCCGATATCGCCACCATCCTGATCAATGTCAATGCCAGAAACACCAATGTGATCCTGGGCAGCGAGACCCACGCCCTGTACGGCCCCGGGTTCATTGAGGACACCCTCTGCGGCGTTCCGGTGCAGCTGGGCCCCTTGTCGTTCTATCAGGTCAACACCCTGGCCGCTGAGCAGCTCTATGGCATTGCTGCAGAATATGCTCAGTTGACCCCGGATGACCTGCTGTTGGACCTCTACTGCGGCATGGGCACCATTGGCCTGTCCATGGCAGACCACTGCCGGGAGCTCATCGGCGTGGAGATCGTACCTGAGGCCATCGAAAGCGCCAAGGCCAATGCTGCCCGCATGGGTGATGCCATAGCCGCAAAGAGCCGTTTCTTCTGCGCCGATGCCGGTCAGGCTGCCACCCAGCTTGCCGCCGAGGGCCTGCACCCGGATGTTGTGATGCTCGACCCGCCCCGCAAAGGCTGTGACGAAGCAACCCTTTCCGCTGTCGTCACCATGTCCCCCCCGCCGGGTGGTCTATGTCAGCTGCAACCCCTCCACCGCCGCCCGGGATGCCAAGTGGCTGGAAGAGCATGGGTATCGGGCAGAAAAGGTGCAGCCGGTGGACCTTTTCCCGAGGACGAGGCATTGCGAAGCGGTTCTCCTTTGACCAAACTCAATGTCGAGCGGCACATCGAAGTGGACGTCAGCATGGATGAACTGGATGTGACTGCTGCGGAAAGCAAGGCGACTTACAACGAGATTCGGGAGTATGTATGGGAACACCACCAGTTGAAGGTTTCCAATCTCTATATCGCACAGGTGAAGCTGAAACACGGCATTATTGAGCGGGAGAATTACCATAAAGCGAAAAACGAGAATGCAAAGCCCCAAGTGTCCGAAGGAAAAAGAGGATGCGATTGTGGAGGCATTAAAGCATTTTCAGATGATTTGATACGCAATCACCCCAGAGAAATAGCCTCTTGTGCGTTCTCTCTGGGGTGATTTTTGCGTTATGCTACTTCCGGGTAGCGCATATATACATACTCGTAGATTTTCTTCTGGTAGGTCTGGATATCGCTTACATCATAGCTATTGGGAAGTTCTTGCCAAAGGGTATTGCGAATCAGGTTATCCACAATCGCCTTAGTTTCCTGCTTGTCCGTCCAATGATCAAGTTTAGCGATCTGCTGTTTGATTTTTATCAGTAAGTCCACGGACACCTTTTTTGATCGTTTCAATTTCCTGCTTCGTGAGGTTCTCCGAAAACAGCAAATCGTACACTGAAAGTTCCTCATCGCTGGAAAAGCCCTCACGCACATAGCGCTGCTGCTCCGTGTCCAGTGAACTTGCAAGCTCCATCAGATCCATGAAGGTTTTCTCGATGGTTGCCCGGTTCTGCTCTGCATTGTAGGCATCGATAATCTCCTGATAGCGGTCATAATAATCAATGCGCTGCGGGTTTGCAAACAGCATTTTCGCCAGCTGCTGGTTTACCAGTTCATCCAGATCGCGCAGCAAGAGATTCTTCCGCCGGGTGTGGGCAAACTCCCGGCTCAACAGGTCAAAGTCAATTTTGCTGATGTCAAACTGCCGGGAAGGTGCAGCCTCCTGATCCGGCTTTTCCACATGGATGTACTCGTTGACGATGCCGTTGATCTGCACCATCAGGTCGGTATTGTCCGCGTGTTTCCGCTTCTGCTGTAAGCCCTCGTAGATGGCGAGAATTGCGTTTTTCCGGGCGCGCACGGCATCGTCCACATCGTCACGGTCTGCGTAGCGGAACAGCCGCGCCAGTTCAGACGCATAGGTCTGGAAGGTTTTCTTGGTTTCCAACGTCTCGCACATCGCGTTGACTGCATCCTGTACAAGGCTCATCTTTTCAAAGTCCTGTGCATCCACAAGTTCCTGCAGCCGGAACCCGTGTTCTGCCAGAAAGCCGTCCGTTTCTCCGATGACCGTACGGATACGCTGAATCAGCTCCGTTTTATCCACCGTTGGATCAACGCCCGCCGGGCTGTTCTTGCTGACTGTATAGTCCGCCAAAGCCTTGCGCAGTGCCTTTACGATACCAATATAGTCCACGATCAGGCCGTTGCTCTTGCCCTCCGAAACACGGTTTGCACGAGCAATAGTCTGCATCAGGGTATGGGCTTTCAACGGCTTGTCCAGATACAGACAGGACAGACATTTTACATCAAAGCCCGTCAGCCACATGGCACAGACGAACACCACCCGGAACGGATTCTTGCTGTCCTTGAATTCTTTATCCAGCTCCCGCTTTTCCATTTTGGCACGGTGCGGCAGAATATCCAGCCCCCACTTTTTGAAGGTCTGTCTGCACCTCGTTCTGTTCCTGACTGATCACCACTGCCATTTCGGTTTCTTTCATCCATGCCAGTTTACGGGCAAGCTCCTGTGCTTCCTGCTGGGTCACTGTGCCCTGCCGGGCTTCCAATTCCCTGATCTTTGCCCGCCAGTATTCCTGCACATAGTTGTACATCCGCACACAGGTGACCTTATTCAGGCAGACGAACATCGCCTTGCCGCTGGTCCAAAGGTCAGAGTAATGCTCCACAAAGTCCTTTGCAATGGAGCGCAGCCGTTCATCTGCGGTGAGAATATGGATCTCCTTTGCAAACTCGCGTTCCAGCTTTTCCTCCTGCGAAGGATCAAGGTCGGCTGCTTCAATGGCATCCAGGATCCGCCCGGTGATCTCCGGCTTGTCCAACTGGGCGATCTTATCCGCGCGGTTCTCATAGTACAGCGGTACCGTTGCGCCGTCCTCCACTGCCCGCTTGAAATCATACACCGACAGATACCCGCCAAAGGTGCGCTCGGTAATATGGTCATCTGCCAGAAGCGGCGTACCGGTAAAGCCGATGCGGGACGCCGTGGGCAGCAGGTGCATCATGTTGTCTGCAAAAATGCCGTACTGGCTACGGTGGGCTTCATCCGACAAAATCAGAATGTCGTGATCCGGGTAGATGGGCGGCTCCTTGGGCAGATTGAACTTCTGGATCAGGGTAAACACAAAGCTGGGGTTGCCCTGCAGCTTTTTACAAGGTCTGTACCGCTGGATGCAATGAACTGTGAAGCCTTTGTCTTGCCCAGCAGACCGCAGTTTTCAAAGGTATCGCTGATCTGCCGGTTCAGCTCGTCACGGTCGGTCAGTACCACAATGGTGGGCGAGCCTGCAAACTTGCGCCGGATCTTCTGCGCCAGAAAGACCATGGAGTAGCTTTTGCCCGACCCCCTGCGTGTGCCAGAACACCCCCAGCCTGCCGTCTTTCAGCTTGCGGTTCTCGTAAGCACTGACGGCCTCGTTGACGCCGAGATACTGGTGGTTGCGGGCCAGAATCTTGGTGGTGCGCCCACCGGAATGGTCGTAAGGATGAAGTTTTCCAGCAGATCGAGGAAGGTCTTTTTCTCGCAGATGCCCCGCAGCATGGTTTCCAGCGCCACGCTGCCTGCATCGGTTTCCTTCAGACGCTTCCACTCGTGGAAAAACTCGTACTTGCTGCCAAGCGTGCCCACCTTGGCTTCCAATCCATTGGACAGCATGAGAAAGGCATTGTAATAGAACAACTGCGGAATGGTATCGAGGTAATCCCGATAGTTGTCTATGTAGGCGTTCTGCACATCCACGGTGGGCTTTTTCAGCTCGATAAACAGCAGCGGAATGCCATTGACAAAGCCCACAATGTCTGTCCGGCGGCGGTACAGCTGCGAGTGGATCTTCATTTCTTTTACGGCGAGGAAGTGGTTGTTTTCCGGGTTTTTGAAGTCGATCACCGCTGCGCTGCGGATCTCGGTGCGGCCATCCGGCCGCTTGACCGTCACCGGGATGCCATCCCGCAGCAGAAAATACTTTTCCTCATTGATCGCATCAGTGATGCGGTGGAAACGTGTGCCGTAAATTTCTTCTGCACCTCGTCCAGCTGGTTCGGGGTGAGCCACGGGTTCAGCCGCAAAAGCGCCTGCCGAAAATACCGGGTCAACAGCACTTCCCCATAGCTGGTGCGGCCCAACGTCCCGTCCGGCCCCAGCTTTTCGGAGTTGTAAGCCAGCACGACCTCCCCAGCCCAGAACATTTTGCAGCAGGTTGCCCGCACTGTTCTGAACAAGGACATTTTCGGAGTATTCGCGGCTCATTTTCTATTCCTCCTATTACAATAAATCCGGCAGAGATGGATCACAACGCTTTGCATTTGTGTGCGCCAATATTCTTCCAATCTGCGTAATAGAGAACGCAGTAGGGATTTTATCCCACCACTGATGTATTTTCTTTAGTGATTCAAACGAATCCCATTCATCTATAAAAGCCCTCGACACTTTATTTTGTAATGCACTGTTTTTCTCATACATATTCCAAATATCATCAAATATTTTCTTTTCATCTGGTCGAATATTATGCACCCCCTCCGAATCTGCAATTTTCAAGCTATCAATATGATTTTTATTCACAATTTCTAGACGGACATATCCATCCAAAAACAGTTATCTGCCAACCCACTCAGACCAATATTTACAGTAGAAAGCAATTCGACCGCCTTTTTTTTATGTTCCTCTGACCCTTTCTTTATTCCAACACATGCATACCCGGTTAACACTCCGGGGTAATACTCTGAAAATTTTTTTCAAAGTAGTTATTCCGCTCGACAGCCTTATTGCTCCTAAAGCATCCAAATGTTCTAGCCATTCTATCCCCATGGGCAAATCCATATACTCCAGTTTTTTATAAAGTCGATTTAGAATAGCTAGTCCCTCCGAAACATTTCCCCACGCAGGTTTTATTGACTCCAACGTATTTATTATGGTCAATCCACACAAAGCATCATTATCTACCATATCTACTATTTCTGTTGCCTTGATAATTCCTGCCCGGTTCTTTCTATCATCTCCCTTTTGAACATGACAAACCAACAGTTCCGTCAGAAGTTCATAATCCGCATCTCTTTCGCTTACAGCTGCTTCTTGTTCTGCTTTTTACCAATAGTCTTTGAAATGCAGGATCAGCAAACGATTCCAGCATTCCATCAACCTGGCTAATTCGGGGAAGAATGAAATTTTCCAATTTTGCAATTCTTTCATTTGCCGTTTCTCTCGCTTCTTCAGTATACTCTTTTATCGCAACAGGAATCAATTCTTTGACTACTTTTTTCACACGCTCATTGACTTGTTCTTCTGTTGGGCCATTGTTATTTATAATAGTAACGTTCGTTGCCTGTATCTGCTGACTTCCCTCACCGGCCTGCTGGGTCTGTTTGTTAATGTCCACGTTTTATCCCTCCAATCTGCACCTGCTCTGCATTATCACCGGCTTTTTGGCTTTGTTGAAAATTGTTTTTTATCTTTCCTCCATCTTTGGAAACATCTTCATTTTCCAGTGTAAACTCCTGTCGCTGTTTAACATTGTCTCCGCCAGTCTGTTTCTGTTTAACATTTTTATGTACGCCTATCTTATATCCAACCGCTCCACCAATCAAGGCTCCTGCGATTAAAGAGAAAATTGTCGAACCGATTCCATCAAATACCCATGTTATCCACTCTGGCATAGATCATACCCTCCATTTTTCATTCAACAGTATCGTTAGCCGCTTTCATATACCAAAAGAATCTCTCTTTCCCGTTTTCTCTTGTATTTCATTCATTTGCTCATCAAACGCTTTTTCGCCTATTTTAGCAATACAATGCAATTTTAATCCTTGTTCATACTGTCCTAGGAGTGCGTATAGCTGGCTATCTGATGCTGCTGAAAAAGGTGCCCAACTTGTCGCACCCTGCGCCATTTCTAAGGCCGAAATTTCTATCAGCGCACTTATTTTTGCATCTCGCAACGCTTCGATCATTCCATCTCTGGTCGGATTCTTCATTTGAGCACGAAGTTTTTGAATTTTATTCATCGCGTCTTTTACGTCCTTAAGATCATTTGCTTCGGAACAATATTTATTAAGCGGATTTGACATATTATGAACACCCCTTTCATCAAAGCTCAATAAATCAATTTTATTACTGTCCTATTTTTAACAGTAACGGCAATAGCGCAATGCCTACATCACAACTCTTATCTGCCAACCACGTCAAAACAGGTTTTACTTTTTCCCACTTTGACTTTTTGCTGTCTTTAGATTTTACTACCTCTTCAATCTCAGAAATTTTATCCAGCACTTCCTGTGTCTGTTCATTTGTGAGTGAAGTCATTTCTTCTACTTCTTTGCGTACCTGCTCAAATGTAATGTTCACATTCACGCTGTTAGTCACATTGACGACCTGAGAATTGGAAACTTCCGGCTTGGGCAACTGTACCGCATTCATCTGGTATTTGTACGTTTCTAGTTTTGCCTTCATCATATAAAGATTATCTCTTGCATCCGCCATACTAATCGAATGATAAAATATTTGTGAGCCATTTGAACCCCAAAATCCTATATACCAATCTTTAATACACGCTTGATAACGAGCATCTACTCTACGATGCAATCTAATTAACTCCTGAAAGGAATAATTTTCTGAATTTTCAATTTCTTTGATATCTGCACACACCATATCATAAAATTCTTTTGGAATATCCATAGTGTCACACCTCCACTTCCCCGCTCATCAATTTGGGCAGCACTCGATTTCTCATATCTACAAGGCTTTTTTATCATTTCCGTCCTACAATATATTTCATCAAAAATATCATGGACATTTTTCTGATATTCTGCAAGCACCTCATCTTTAGGTAATATGATTTTCAATTCACGAAACACCGTTTTGCTAATTTCCAGATATGTCGAACCGCCTGCCTTTTGTCGAATCTCCTCTACTCGGCTTTTCAAGTTAAACAGCAGATACATTTGCAAGTTTTCCCTTTTGGGAATGCACGAAATAAATCCTTGTGTACACACTTCATATTTGCACATTCCAAAGAATCCAACACTCGCTCTACTTGTCATTAAGATAGTTTCTGCCGAAGCAACATCTTTGCAGAACTATTTTTTAACCCTTCTGGTGTTATCTTCTTTTCCGTGTCCAATAACGCCAGCGAGAAATTTCGCGTAATATCTGTGGGGGTCACCCACAAAATATCACCCCTTTCATAATAGCTTTGAATTTTGGTAGAAGGTGTACCTCCACCAACTGTATCGCATATATCTGCAATACTAGCCACTCGCCACCCCTCCGGCACACCATCCACAATTTTCGTGTTTTCATACCCCGGAAAGCGCAAATCCACAAACCACTCTTTATAAAGCCGCTGGGCTGCTTCTTCCAGCAGTTTGATTTGTTTCTGGTTGTTTTCAATCAGATCATCGTAAACAGAGAGAATGTCTGCGATACGATGTTGTACTTCTATACTGGGTATCCTGCATTCATGGTTTGATAATCTTGCCTGACTCAAATTTTGAATATTTGCGCCTACTGCTGTTCCTGAAACCGCTCTTCTAAAGGCTTTACTTTTTAAAATAGTAGGTAAAATAAACTGGATCATATCTGTCTGTGTCATTCAATCTCGCACGAATACAAAATCCAGAATATGTAACTCGCTCGGTTGGATTTTTAACGAGCATACACCTTCCAACAAGTTCTTTGTTTCCATTTGAACGAACAAATACAATATCACCATTCCGCAGACAATCTTCTAGCCGCACTATATCTTTTTTCACTTCCTGAAGCTGTGAATAGTCGGGATAAAATCTGTCTCCAAAATTTGAAACACCAATCAACTTTATTCCTTTTGCATACGCTGTTTTATTAAAATTTATGCCATTACTAAAAGTCGCAATATCACCCAGCTTCACCTTTTCCCACTTCATACCCCCATCTCCTCCCAATTCATCGGGATGGTTTCCATCAGGCGGTTGGACTCTGCCTGCAATTCCAGCAGTTCCTTGTGGATCTCCTTCATCCGCTGGGCAAAATCCACGCCGTCATCCTCCACGGGTGCAACGCCCACATAGGCACCGGGCGTCAGGGATGCGCCTTTCTCGTTGAGGATGGTGTCGCGGCTGGCCACCTTGCACAGACCGGGAATATCCTGATAAACGCCCTCGCCAAACTTTTCGGTGAGCCAGACGGCCTCCTTGGCAACGGTCAGCTTCTCGTTGAGGGCTTCCAGCGCCCTGTCGAACTTTTCCTGCGTAGCTTTGCGCTCTTTGCGGGATGCTGCCTCCACAGCGGCTTTGGCTTCTTCCCGCTTGGCCTGCACGTTTTGTTCCAGTGCGGCCTGAATCTCTGCAAAGGGGCGGTCGTCTGCCAGTTCTGCGTGATACTCCGCCAAAAGCCCCTTGTACTTGTCCACCTCGCCGCGATAGAGCCAGACAATGGCGTTGAGGTTCTTCAGCTGCCAGTCGCTCCACTCGTTCTGAGTGCGGTCCACCACGGTATAATAATTGCGTGCATCGATGAACAGTACGGTGTCCAGCAGATGTTCCGGCTTGCCCTTATCCAAAAACCACAGCGAACAGGGCAAACTTTTGGTGTAGAAGAAGTTGTTGCCCACGCTCATCATCACGTCCACATGGCCGGTCTGGATGAGTTTTTCACGGATGTCCTTGTCTTTGCCCTGACTGTCGGTAGCCGAGGACGCCATCACAAAACCCGCACGGCCATGCTCGTTCAGGTAGGAGTAGAAATAGGACACCCACAAATAGTTTGCGTTGCCGATCTCCTTGGCCTTGTTCACACCGGGCAGGCCAAAGGGCAACCGTCCTGCACTCTGCGCCGACTCCGACTTGACCTTATCCACGTTAAACGGCGGATTTGCCATCACATAGTCGCAGCAGCCGTTCAGGTTGTGGGCATCGTGATAGAAGGTATTGGCTTCATCGCCGGACTTGATCACGCCGGTCAGACCATGCACGGCCATGTTCATCAGACAGAGCTTGGCGTTGTACTCCACCTTTTCCTGACCGTAAAAGGTCATGGTGTTGTTGGCGATCATGCCCGCATGGTTTACAAAGTCGCCGGTTTGCACGAACATGCCGCCGCTGCCGCAAGCCGGGTCCAGCAGAACGCCGTGGGCAGGCTCCAGCACATTGACAATCATCTTCACCAGCGATTTCGGCGTAAAGAACACGCCGTCATCCTGTGCCACATTCTTGGCAAACTTATTCAAAAAGTACTCGTAGATACGGCCGATAATATCGCCGCCCACTTCGTCCAAAGCATCATTGTTGAAGATGCGCAGCAGTTCCCCAGCAGTTCATCCGAGAAGATGGTGTAGTCCTTCGGCAGAACGCCCTGCAGCTGCTCGCTCTGCTGCTCCACCAGTTCCATGGCGTTGTTCACCACTTCGCCCAGACTGTTCAGAGGATTGCCCTCGATGCCGGTCAGCCCCTGCTCCGGGATGTTGGCGGGCAAATTGACTAAGTAATTGTACTGCGCTTCCTTGGGCAGAAACAGTGCACTCTTCTCGGCAAAGTCGCTCTGTTCCACCGGCAGCACCCGGCCACCGCGCATGGGACGGTCTTTCAGGATCTCCTGCTCTACCAGTTTGAAGCGGCTGTACGCATACCGCAGAAAAATCAGTCCCAACACCGGCATACAGTATTGGTTTGAGGTGAGTTTAGAGCCTGCACGCAGTAGATCTGCCGACTCCCACAGGTCAGCTTCCAGTTTTTTGACGTTCATGTTGTTGGCCACGAGGGGATTCCTCCTGTTGTTTGGATTTTCATTTTCTATTGTATCACATTTTTCTGCAATGTTCATCTTTAATCATCGCTATTCTCTTTTTTTGACTGGAAAAAGTTGTTTTACCAATGGCTGACAATGTGTTACATAGACTTTCTCATTTGGAGACGCCAAGCCTGCATCCATCGGATGCAGTTCACGGGTTTGGGTGTCCCCAACAAGTATTTTGCAGAGCAAAATTCGCGTTTGCGGAGCGCAGCGCAGCAATGAAAGCCCCAGTGGGGCTTTTAAGCGACAGAATGGTCTGCGACAGCAGATGGAGGTGCCTCGCCCCGACAAGTTCGCAGATGTATATACGTCTGCATTGCTTGCGGGTGCTATGAAGCCTCTCAAGGTGCTTTTCAAATTTGAAAATCATTTTGCAATCAGGACCGTCTGCTTTCAAGTTCAACTTGAAGCGGACGGTTATTTTTCTACACAAAAATTTTCGAGTTTGCAACCGCAGCAAGTAGGGCGAGTTAGTACCAACTTGCAATTTTTGAATCCGATTTTACAAATCCAGCTTCAAAACACTTGTTGGGCTTCGCCCAAACCCGATGTTCAGCACAAGAATACGCTAGTTCCGCACCTTAACAGACGCTGAATAAGCAAATTTCTTGTAGAAAAAATCGTTTCCAAAAAATCGTCGTTGATTCATCCAATATCACATCAAACCTGACCTATTACTTCCGGTTTTGAAGGTAAAAAGCGGAAGTAATAGGTCCTAAAAAATCGAGTGCCTTTATGGTATGCTCTATCCAGAACATTTTCCAAGAAGCGGAAGCATTCCTTCCGGTTTTTCCTTGGGATCCTCCTAAAATCCACTGAAAACCGGAAGGAATGCTTCCTAAATATTTCTGCTTCATTGTGATATGCTTTCTACAAGCCTTCATCGAACCTTGAAAACCGCATGACCGTCTGCATGTGATACCCGGCCATGACCTCGCAAAGATCGAGCCGGAAAACGCCGCCGGAAGGGGGCAGGAAATCCATGCGGGGATAACGGCTGAACTACCAATAAATTTTTGAAAGGAGATTTTGCCTATGAAGAAAAACAAGTTTGAATTTATCATTGATTCCGAATTTCAATCTCAGATTCCTGCATTGACCGATGAAGAATTTCAGCAACTGGAAGAAAACATCCTTTCAGAGGGCGAAGTCCTGTCTCCCCTCGATCGTCTGGGGCAACATTCTTGTTGATGGCCACAATCGCTATAAGATTCTCCAGCGCACCCGGAAATTCCTTATACCACCCGTTCGATTTCCTGTACCTGCGAAACCCGTGAAGATGTTCTGGCATGGATCGCAAACATCAGCTGGGTCGTCGGAATCTGACACCCGAACAGAAAAAGTTCCTGATTGGAAAGCAGTATCACTCTGAAAAATCCACTCGTGGGGGAAACCATGGCAATCAGTACACGCAGGTGGCAAACTGTCAAATTGACAATTTGCCATCGGTAGAAAACACGACCGAACGAATCGCCAAAGAAAATAATGTAAGTCCCTCTTTTTGTAATTCGTGCCGAGCAGTTCATGAAAACCGTTGAGCTGATGGAAAAATACTGCCCCGGCATTCAGGAAGAAATCTTATCCGGCAAACTTAAGCTATCCCAGCGAGAGGCTACCATTATCCGTGGAACTCCCACAGAAGCATTGCCCACCGTGGTATCAACGTGGCGAGAGGAAAAAAGTTAAACGGTAAACCAGACGATAGTGCAGACACCTATGAAAATTTAGAATTGCTTTCCAAGGTCACCGAACGCAATTTCTCTAGTGCTGCCACATCGAAGATCCAAACGGCTGATCCACTCTCAGAGAATCGACCTTTTATTTCATCGGGAAAGCGCAGCACCGAACTCCAGACCATTCGTGAGCTAGGAGAAAAAGATGGCAACGGTTGATCATGTCGCCGATGCCGAAGGAATGTTCAGTGAAATCAACAGTGCCTCTGATAGCTTTATTTTCCGTCTCGAACAATGCTTTGCTCTGTATCCCGACTTTCTGACAAATGTAGAGATTGAAGCAAAAGTTATTGCTGCTTTGCAAAAAGGCAGAAAGCTATATTGTGCATCTGAAAGAGCAGCATCGGCAGCATCTTCTGAAGACTACCAACAGCCAGTAAAATGCTTTCCAAAAAATTTGTTTGATGAAAAAGACACTGGAGGTGAATTCTATTTCCGACTACCTGACTGTCACTACGCCCCTGCCACAATATCTACCCTATCCCCGCTTTCTGCTGGATACCAACCTGAGCCACACAGCAAAAATACTCTACACCCTGCTGCTTGACCGAGCAACGCTTTCTCAAAAGAACAACTGGATCGATGCACAGGATCGCATTTATGTAGTCTATCCGCTTTCTCATCTGTCAAAAGACTTGAGATGCAGCATTTCCAGTGTAACGCGCTCTTTCTCCGAGCTGGAAAACGCACAGCTCGTGGAACGTATCCGCAGTGGATTTTCCAAGCCCAGCCGTATTCTGCTCAAGGTTCCGCATACTACGCAGAATTGCGCAGTCACAGTATACAAAAATGCCAAGGATGACTGTGCAGAAACGAGTAGTATGATTGCGCAGAAATGCACACCTAACCAACGTAATAAGAGCAACCTGAAAGATAGCCACCTGATAAGAACAACAGACGCTCATTTGACCTTTGGAGAATATCAAAATGTCTTTTTTAACAGCAAAGGAGTACAGGCGACTCAAAGCTGATTTCTCCGGGCTGGATCTAATCGAACAGCTTTCGGCTTATATCCAGTCCACAGATAAGAAGTACGCCGACCATGCCGCCACCCTGCGTATCTGGGCAAAGCGGCAGAAAACAGAACGAAAATCGACGCCGGGCATCCCGGACTACACCTTCAAGGAAGGAGAAAGCCTATAAAGACGATCAAAAAAAGTTCTGGAACAATCCGTTTCCAGTATTCCCGAAAATGCAGCGGACTATCCCGGTGAGAATGGCCTGCTCTATTGCGGCAAGTGCAGAACCCCAAAAGAAGCCTTCTTTGCCAAGGGTCTTGTCCTGATGGGGAAGAACAAGCATCCGGTAGAATGTGCCTGCCATAAAGCCGAACGGGAGCAGCAGGAAGCAGCTATTAAGGCGCAGAAACACCTCGACCTTGTGCGGCGGCTGAAAGCAGACGGCTTTTCTGATTCCGCTCTGCTGGACTGGACATTTGCAAACGACAACGGACGCAGCCCACAGATGCACCATGCACACCGCTATGTAGAGCAGTGGCAGACCATGCGCTCAGAGAACATTGGGCTTCTGTTCTGGGGCGGTGTCGGCACAGGCAAGAGTTTCCTTGCCGGGTGTATTGCGAACGCTCCGATAGCTCAGGAAGTGCCTGTGCGCATGACGAACTTCGCACACATCCTGAACGAGCTGAACAACAGCTTTTCCGGGCGGAATGAGGTGGTAGACAGGTTGTGCCGCTATCCACTTCTCATCATTGATGATTTTGGCATGGAGCGCAGCACAGAGTATGCGCTGGAACAAATCTACAACATTGTAGACAGTCGCTACCGCAGCCGAAAGCCTTTGATCGTCACGACCAACCTGACACTGGACGAGATCCGGCATCCGCAGGATACCGCGCATGCCCGAATCTATGACCGCCTGTTAGAAATGTGCGTTCCGATTTCATGCATTGGCGTAAGTTTCCGCAAAGAAACCGCACAGGAGAAGCTGGAACGGCTGAAAGAATTGATTGGATGAGTTGAAAGGAAGTTTGATAAAATCGCTGGTACACACTGTCCAGCTACAAGGAAATAGAGCCGCCTATTGAAAAAAAATATCCTGCTAGCGAAAAAGATATCTTTCCTGTTTCCGCCTGCGCATCCAACTTTGATGAATGGAGTGCCTTGGCGAGCTTTCTGGCCGATACGATCGAAAAAATATGCAGAAATTTTAATCCCAGAAATCGAAACCGGGCAAATTGCTGTTGATGAACTTCTTGCAGCATGATATAATGTTCTTGTAATTGCTGTCCAAACACATAGTGAGATTCTCTCACCATGTTCCATATTTTGAACGAGGTACGAAAATGAATCGTCCAGATGACTCTCCTAAAAATTCCATCCTCATTTACACCACGGAAGATGGACTGACCAAAATCGATACTACCTTTGACGGTGACACTGTCTGGCTTTCCATTGACCAGATGGCTGAGTTGTTCCAACGTGACAAATCCACAATTTCCCGTCACATCAAAAACATTTTGCAGAGGGTGAGCTTGAACGAGATTCAGTTGTTGCAAAATTTGCAACAACTGCCGCAGACGGAAAGACCTATCAGGTCGAATTCTACAATCTTGACGTCATTATTTCTGTTGGTTATCGTGTCAAATCCAAACGAGGCACACAGTTCCGTATCTGGGCAACTGGCATCCTGAAGGAATATATGCGCAAGGGATTTGCGCTGGATGACGAACGCCTGAAAAATCTGGGCGGCGGTGGATATTTCAAAGAGCTGTTAGAACGCATCCGTGACATCCGTGCTTCCGAAAAAGTGTTTTATCGTCAGGTTCTGGAAATCTATGCCACCAGCATTGACTACGACCCGAAAGCGGAAATCTCTATCCGTTTTTTCAAAAAGTTCAGAATAAAATTCATTATGCCATTCACGGACAGACTGCCGCCGAGGTCATTTACAACCGTGCAGATGCCGAAAAGGAATTTATGGGTCTGACTACTTTTGCAGGAAATCAGCCCACCTTACGAGAAGCTACCATTGCCAAAAACTATCTGAACGAGAAAGAGCTTCGCGCCATGGGACAACTTGTTTCCGGGTATCTGGATTTTGCGGAGCGTCAGGCAGAGCGTGAACAAGCAATGACGATGCAGGACTGGGCCAATCACCTTGACCGCATTCTGACAATGAGCGGTGAGCAGTTGCTTGTCGGAAACGGCACTGTGACGCACAAGCAGGCCGTGGACAAAGCCACCACTGAATATCGGAAATACAAGGCTAAAACGCTCAGCGACGTGGAACAAGACTACCTGGATTCCATCCAGTTCTTAGAGCAGAAAATCGACAAGAAATAACGGTAGCCGTGAGGATTTCTTATGTCACAGGGAAAGACAAAAGTTTATATTTACACTCGTGTATCTACCACCATGCAAATCGATGACTATTCGCTGGATGCACAGAAAGCTCGCATGAAAGCCTGCAGACTTCAACCATTACCAGATCGTTGGCGAATATGAGGATGCAGGCAAATCGGGAAAATCTATTGAAGGCCGTGCTTCCTTTTGCAAGATGATGGATGACATCAAATCCGGCAAGGATGGTGTTGCCTATGTGCTGGTGTTCAAGCTCTCCCGGTTTGGCCGCAATACTGCCGATGTACTGTCTACCTTGCAGGTAATGCAGGATTTTGGTGTGAACCTGATTTGCGTGGAGGACGGCATTGATTCTTCTAAAGACGCTGGCAAACTGATGATCTCCGTTCTGTCCGCTGTCGCTGAAATCGAACGTGAGAACATCCGTGTCCAAACCATGGAAGGCCGCATTCAGAAGGCACGGGAAGGTCGCTGGAACGGCGGTTTTGCGCCTTATGGCTATCGTTTGGTTGACGGTGTGCTGCAAATCAATGAGGATGAATCCCCTGCCATTCGCACGATTTTTGAGCAATATGTAAACACGGACACAGGTGCAAATGGTCTTTCCAAATATCTGGAGACCCACGGCTTTCAGAAACTTGCTCGTCAAAATGGCACCTCTCCCCTTTTCAGTGCAACATTGATTCGTGCCATCCTGAAGAACCCCGTCTACTGCGGAAAAATCGCCTTTGGTCGCCGCAAACTCGAAAAGATCCACGGCACCCGGAACGAATATCATCAGGTTCCACAGGAGAATTATTTGCTGGTGGACGGCCTGCACAAGGGGCATCGTATCAGAAGAATTGTGGAACGCCGCACAGGTCAAGCTGTTGGCGCAGTCTAAACGATACGAACCAGTCAACCGCAGCAAGACGGAACAGGCGCATTTATTATCCGCCCTTATCAAGTGCCCCATTTGCGGTGCTGGAATGTACAGCAACAAATGCACCAAACGAAAGAAAGATGGCACACCCTATAAATCTTTCTCTTATTACAGTTGCAAGCACCGCAAGATGCAACGTGGGCAAAAAATGCGATTTCAACAAGCAAATTCAGGAAGAAGTTCTGGACAACGCCGTGGTGGAGGTTATCATCAAACTGGTCAGCAATCCAAAGTTTGCCGCCATGATGCAGGAGAAGATCAACAGCAAAGTAGACACCACTGCCATTGAACAGGAAATCGCAGCCGCCGAAAAGCAACTGCGCCAGTATTACTCCGTCAAGTCCAAAATCATGGATGAAATCGACACCCTTGACCCGGATGACCGCCACTATATCATCCGCAAATCCGACCTTGACGAACGGCTCTACAAGATGTACGATAAAATCGAGGGTACCGAGAATCAGCTTGTGACGGCTCGTGCCAAGAAACAGGCCATCGAAGCGGATAAAATCACGGGCGACAACATTTACAAAGTTCTCATCTGCTTTGAAAAAGCTCTACAATGTGATGAATCCCCTTGAACGTAAAAAGCTGATGGAACATCTGATTTCCGAAATTCAGATCTACCCGGAGCGTCAGCCCAACGGCCAGTGGCTCAAGTCCATCAAATTCCGACTGCCTATCATCGAAAATGGCGCGGATTTGTGTTTGGACAATGGAAGTCACGTGGAGGTTGTGAGTTGTTATACCAAAACGATGTAACAAACGCAACCCTCAAGCCATTGCGAATGTATCACGGCATTAACCCGCATGAAACCTTGATTTCTAGCACTTTCAAGGTTTGAGGAGCAGTAATTTTCCACCTTTGAACCGGCTCCAGATCTGCCAGAATAATCTTCACCATCTCATAGAACTGCAAACAAGAAAACCGCCCTGCCGTATTGCTGCGACAGAGCGGTTTTCTATTGTATGGACTCGAAGGGAGTCGAACCCTCGACCTTTCGGATGCGAACCGAACGCTCATCCCAACTGAGCTACGAGCCCTCAACTGTCCTCTGACCACTAGAGCCAGAGGACATCGTTCATTTTGACTTTATTATTTTTACTGCTTCTGGAATCATTTGTCAAGAGTTTCTACCTTCCGGCGAAGCAGACTCATGGGGGGCAGCTCCGGGGTGGGGATGGTGTACTTTTCCATGGCGTGGGGGGTGGATTCCACGCTCTCCCCTGCCGTTTTTGATCCACCCGGGTGCAACGGGATGCTGCGGCCATCCGGGCAGAGCACCTCCAACGTATCCCCAAGGCTCCATTTGCCGCGCTGCTGGCAGGAGACAACACCATCCTCCCAGCTTTCCACAGTGCCCACAAACTCCCACTCACGGATATAAGTAGCGCTGTCGGTTGCCTGACGGGCCTGCTCGCGGCCAAAGTAGAAGCCCGGGGAGTAGTGCCGGTGGCTGGTACGGGTCAGCTCGGCCAGAACGTCATCGCTCAGCTCAAAGTTATCGTTGAGCGGGTCGGCCAGATACTGATCCAAAGCCTTGCGGTAGGCGGCGGTGACGCTGGCGACATAGTAGAACGTCTTGGCGCGGCCCTCGATCTTCAGGCTGTCCACACCTGCCTTGCAGATGAGGTCGATGAAGGGAGCGGTGCACAGATCGTTTGCATTGAGGATATAGCTGCCGTTCTCATTTTCGCCGATCTCATACAGCTGGCCCGGGCGGGTCTCCTCGCTCAGGTAATACTTCCAGCGGCAGGGCTGGGCGCACTGGCCCCGGTTGGCGTCCCGGCCTGCCATGTAATTGGACAGCAGGCACCGGCCGGACACGCTCATGCACATGGCACCGTGCACAAAGGCTTCGATCTCCAGTTCCGGCGGGGTCTTGTCGCGCAGGATGGCGATGTCCTGCAAGGACATCTCGCGGGCCAGCACCACGCGCTTGGCACCCAGGTGATAGGCGGCGCGGGCGGCGGCCCAGTTGGTGATGCCGGTCTGAGTGGACATGTGGACATCGATCTCCGGGGCGAACTGCTTACAGGCTTCCAGCACGCCCAGATCGGCCACGATAAAGGCATCCACACCGGCGGCAGCAGCAGCCTTGATGGCTTCGGGCAGGCGGTCAGCTTCCTCATTGGTGGGCAGCGTGTTCATGGTCAGATAGACCTTGCGGCCGCGGGCATGGGCATAGATCACACCCTCGGCCAGCTGCTCCGGCGTAAAATTGGCAGGAGCCGACCGCATACCGAACTCCGGCAGGCTGCAATAAACAGCGTCTGCTCCATAGTTGATGGCATAACGCAGGCGCTCCAAGTCGCCTGCCGGGGCCAGCAGTTCCGGGATCTGTAACATAAAATCGTCCTCTCTTTTTTAACACCCTCTCTGTCATCGCTGACGCGATGCCGCTTCATCGGATCGGTTTCTGCAAACCTGACTCCGGAGCCGCAGTTGGCTCGCCCCTTGGGAGAGCTGTCAGCGAAGCCGACTGAGAGAGACTTACTTCTTCAAACTCTGATTGACTTCAGCCGCTTTCCGGCAGTTGGCCTGATGTTCAGCATAGGTCTTGGCGTAATAGTAGTGACCGGAAAGGTCCGTAACAAAGAAATAGCAGTCCCTGACTTCCTCATCACACTGAGGTGCCAGAGCAGCCTGGATCGCGGCAAGGCCCGGGTTCGAGATGGGCCCGGCGGGCAGGCCGGTGCAGGTGTAGGTATCGTAGGCATTCCGGATGTTCTCGGGGATATCCTCCCAGCCGCCATAATACGGAGCCACCCAGTTCCAGAGGTAGTTGTTGTCCTCATCGCTCTGGACATAGCTGGAGGTGTTGCTCTGGAGCTTAGGGTAAGGCGAACCCTCGGCCAGACGGTTGCGGAACACCTGCGCCACATTGGAATCCTGATCGTTGCCCGCTTCCTCTTGCACAAAAAGAGGCCAGTGTAATGACCTCGGGGCAGGGTCAGCTCCTGCTTTTCCAGTTCCCTGTACATCTCGTCCGTAAACTGCTTATCGAAGTGTGCATAGAACGTTGCAACGTAATGATGCACGGTATCGTCCGTCAAAAACTCATAGGTGTCCGGAAAGAGGTAGCCCTCACACTTCATAAAGCGGTCGGGGGCATCGTCCGGGACATACTGCCAGAAGGTGTACTCGCTGAAATCTCCGGTGTTGGCTTCTTCCAAAAACTCCTCGGCAGTACACAGACCGGCTTCCTCCATTTTCCGGGCAATGGCAATGGCAGTGGTTCCCTCCGGGAAGGTCAGCCGCACCGAATCCGCCTTGGCATACGTGGACAGCTCTGCGATCAGGCCATCGTAGGAATATCCGCCTGTTTGCAGCGTAAAATCACCGTACTGCAGTTTTCCGGCGGCACCCTTGTGCCCCACATACCAGCGGAACAGATAGGCCGAACGGATCACTCCAGCCTCCTTCAGCTCCTTTGCGATGGCAGCAACGCCACTGCCCTGGGGGATGCTGACGGTCACCTCTGCACCGGGCTTTCCTCCATTGCCGTTGATCTCGTTATACGCAAACACACCTGCTGCACCGACTGTCAGTACCAGCAGCAACAGCACGACCAACAGGATCTTCAGCACACTGCCTTTTTTCTTTTTTTCTGGTGTTTCTCTGCCATATCCACGTTCCTTTCAGTCCATCATCAGGCGCATGTAGCTCTCCGAAACATCAAAAGGTTCTCCTTCAAAGCGGATGAGGCCATACTCCTGCCGGGTTCCCTCGCCGAGGAAGAGGTTCTGGGCCGCGCCCACCGTGATGACGGCGCGCTCCACGATGACCTCCTTCTCCCGGGCGGCTTCCATCAGCACCTCGGCAGCACGGTCATTTTCCGCCATCATCTCCACAAAGTAAAGCGCATCCTCCTTGCGGAAATAAATGCCATAGCCGTGGGCACTGGAAACGATGGTCGCGCCCCGGGAATACAGGTCCCGCAGAACTTCCCCATCTGCTCCGGCGGCAGCTGAACGGTGTCGGGCCAGTATTTTGCCCGCAGCTCGCAGAGTTTTTTCGCCGTCACGGAATCAAATTCCGCCTGACTCCACAGGTTGCGCTCCACCTCCCGGGGCAGGCAGCGCAGGGCGAAGGCTTTCTGGAAGCCTTTATCCTGCAGCAGCGTTGATTGTTCCGGGCTGGCGGGCACTGCCACCACAAAGCCTGCGCCGCGCAGCTTTTGCTGGGCACACAGATAGTCCACAAGGCCCGCCAGGATCAGGCTGCCCTCGCCGCACAGACCGAACAGATAGCTGCCCGGGCGGCCCTGCAGGGTCACCGGCACAGCCAGTGCCACAGCCTCAATGTGGTCGTTTTCCTCCGCGACGTAGACATTCTGCACCCCGGCAAAGCGTTCCACAGCGCCACGGACAAACTCCTCCGTGTCGCCGCGCTGGGCCTGCCACAGGGCCAGCACCTCCGCCCAATCGGACGGCTGCATCAAACGGTACATGATATAGGATGCCTCCTTTTGTTTCAAATAACAGCGAAAGCAAGAGTTCTGACCTCTTCCTGAATATCCTCAATGCTCCGCATTTTCTCCCCTGCCGTGCAGTGGACGGTATCCCAGCCGAGGTGAGCGGCGCAGTATTCTGCTGCCCGGCGGCTGCGGGCCAGATATTCGGTGTCCTTTTCATGGACATCCTTCCTGGTCTCGTCGCCATGGTAGCGGGCAGTCATCAGCCGCTGGCTCACCGCCGGGTCAACCTGCAGATAGATCACCTTATCCGGTGCAGGCAGGCCCAGCAGGTGGTATTCATAGTCAAAAAGCCACTGCAGGAATGTGTCCCACTGCTCCGGCGGGAGCTTCGAGCACTGATGCACGGCATTGGAGGTGGTGTAGCGGTCAGCGATCAAGATGCCGCCTTCCTCGTAGAACTCGCCCCAGTCTGACTTATACCCCGCGTAGCGGTCCACCGCATAAAAACTGGATGCCGCGTAGGCGTTGACATCGTCAGGCTTGTCACCAAACTGCCCGGCCAGATACATCTTGACCAGCGCACTGGAATCACTGTCATAATCCGGGAAGGTGATCTCTCTTACCAGATGATCCGTCACCGTCAGGTGCTTTGCCAGCAGCTTAGCCTGCGTGCCCTTGCCGCTGCCGTCCAGCCCTTCCAGAACGATCAGCTTGCCCTTGCTCATACACCAGCCTCCTGCTTGATGGCCTCATATTTTGCGCGGACTTCGGCAGTTCTGCCGCAGCACATCCTGCCTTCGGGGCAGGGGCCGCTGACGCAGGCCGGGCCGGCCTTTGGCAAAGATATGGGGTGCCACCGGGTAGACCAGCCGGAACATTTCCTCGGCCAGCTGACGGATCTCCCCCACTGGGCACGGGAGCAGCAGCGCAGATGGAAGAAATTCTGCAGACTGCGGGCGTTCATGGTCACGACCATCTTCGTCTCGCAGGCGTTGGGCAGCACAAAGAACGGGCGTCCTCGTTGGCCTGCTTGGACGCCTTGGCGCGGGCCTGCTTTTCCGGCATCCCTCCGCCATCAGGCGGGCAGTGTGGCCGTCCTCCAGCTTTTTGCAAGGTCCAGGTAGCGCTTCGCATCCTCATCCATGCTCTCAAGAAAGGCTGCCTTTGCCTCAGGGATGGCCTCGATCTCCGGCGGGATGACGTAGCGGAAATCCTCCAGCCGCACATAGCGCTGGCTCTGCACACTGAAGGATGCAATGCGGTGGCGGGTGATCTGCGCCAGCAAAGTGCGGCTGACCCCCTCGATGCCAAAGGTGAAGCTGGCATGTTCAATGGGACTGGCATGGCCCAGATCGCTGAGCATGGTCAGGAACTTGGCCGTTTTCTCCTCAGTCAGGCCGTCCAGCAGGTCGGTGATATGGGCATCGGAGTAGCAGAGCTTTGCCGCTGCAGCCACCACCTTTTCCGGTTCCGGGGTATGTGCGATCAATCGAACGGTCATCATAGTTTTCTCATTCCTCCGTAATTTTCGTCAGCGGCGCAAAATTTGCCATGGTTTTCTTCACGCCGACCTTTTCAAAGTTGATCTCCACGATCTGGTCTCCGGCAGCGGCCTTGACCGCCAGCACCCTGCCCCGGCCAAAGACCTTGTGCTCCACAATGTCGCCCACCTCGTAATGCTTTGGGCCAGTGGATGCCGGGCGGGAAGCTGCCGGGCTCCCCGGAAAGCTCACAAGTTTGGACGCTGCCTTGGGGGCCGCGGGGCGGCCATAGCCCACACCAAAACCGGAGGAGCCAGACGCGCGCGGGGCGCTGCTCCGCTGCCAAGCCCGGAAGCACTGCTGCCACGGCCTGCATAACCGGAGCCGAAACCGCCGCGCTCAGAGGCATTGTATTCACGGTTGAGGTAGTTGCCGCCGGTGCGGCCGCCGAAGCTGCTGGAATTGCGGCCCCAGCCGGACGCGCCGGAGTAGCCCGAGGCCCCACCGGGAACGGTATCACTGTAACTGGAACCCCAGCCCATGGAAGAACGGCGCTCCAGCGCCGGGCTGCGGGTCTCTTCTATATACTCCGGCTCGATCTCGCGCAGGAAGCGGCTGGGCTCGTTGCGCTGGGTGCGGCCGTAGAGCATCCGGGAGACACTGTTGGAGATATACAGCTCCTTCTTGGCGCGGGTGATGCCGACATAGGCCAGACAGCGCTCTTCCTCCAGATCTGCCTCGGAGTATTTGCTCATCTCGCTGGGGAACACCCCCTCCTCCATGCCAATGAGGAACACATAGGGGAATTCCAAGCCCTTAGCGGAGTGGATGGTCATCAGAACCACCTGATCGGCACTCTCGTTGTAGCTGTCAATGTCGCTGATGATGGGGCGATATCCTCCAGGTAGCCTTCCAGTGAAGCATCCTCTCCGTGCTGATCGCAGTAGTTTTTGACGTTGTTGACCAGCTGGCCCAGGTTCTGCAGGCGGTCTGCCGCATCCTCGTGGCCCTTGGCCGCATCGGCTTCCAGCATGGCCTTGTAGCCGGTCACCTCAATGACATCCTGGGCAAATTCGTCCAGTGTCCTGGTTTCCAGCGATTCCTGCAGTTTTTCGTAGATCTGCCAGAATTTCAGCAGCGGCATAATGGCACGGCTGAGTTTGGCGTATGCATCCGCGTGGGAGATGACTTCCAGCATACTGATTCCCTGCTGGGCGGCAAGGTCAGCGATCACATCGACGGTGGTGTTGCCGATCTTCCGGGCAGGCTCGTTGATAATGCGGCGCAGGCGCACATCATCCCGGGCGTTCGCCACGATGGACATATAGGAGTGGATGTCCTTGACCTCTTTGCGGTCGTTGAAGCGCTGGCCGCCCACGATCTTATGGGGAATGCCCGCGCGGGTAAAGTAGCTTTCGATGGGGGCCGACTGGGCATTCATACGGTAGAGCACCGCATGGTCCGCCAGATGCCCGCCCTCTTTCAGGTGCTCACCGATGACATCTGCAATGTGCATGGCTTCGTCCTGCTCATTCTCGGCAGTGTAGACCTGCACCTTGTCGCCCTCGTCGTTCCGGGTCCACAGGGTCTTGCCCTTGCGCTCGGTGTTGTGCTGAATGACACAGTTGGCAGCATTCAGGATATTGGAGGTGGAGCGGTAATTCTGCTCCAGACGGATGGTCTTGGTGCCGGGGAAGATGCGCTCAAAGTTCAGAATGTTCTCAATGGTGGCACCGCGGAAACGGTAGATGCTCTGGTCATCGTCACCGACAACGCAGATGTTCTTTTTCCGGGCCGGTAAGCAGGCTGACCAGCCGGAACTGGGCCACGCTGGTATCCTGATACTCGTCCACCAGCAGGTAGCGGTACTTGTTCTGGTAGAACTCCCGCACATCCTCGTGTTCCGCCAGCAGCTGAACGGTCTGGTAGATCAGGTCGTCGAAGTCGAAGGCTCCTGCCTCCCCTGAGCTTTTTCTCGTAGGCGGCGTAGACTTTGGCGGCAATGGCACCCTTTGGTGTCCCGGGCCGGGGTGCGCAGCGCCTCCTCCGGGCTGACCAGCTGATCCTTCCAGCGGCTCATCTGGTTGATGGCGCTCTTGATCGGGAAGAACTTATCGTCGATGCTCAGTTCCTTATAGACCGCCTTCATCACACGCTGGGAATCATCGGTATCATAGATGGTAAAGCTGCGGGGATAGCCGATGGATTCTGCCCAGCGGCGCAGGATGCGCACACAGGCCGAGTGGAAGGTGGAGGCAAACACCTCGTCCCCCTCTTCGCCGCCCAGCATATTGCGCAGGCGCTCTTTCAGCTCCCCCTGCCGCCTTGTTGGTAAAGGTGATGGCCATCACGTTCCAACTGCGGACAGCGTTCTGCCGCAGCATCCCGTCCAGCCAGGCGGGCGCATCGGTGCCGGTCATAATTGCCGTTTTCAGGGCCTTGACATCATCCTCGGTCACCTCACGGGGGGTCCAGCTGGAACCGTGGGCCGAGCCAAACCGGATCAGGTTTGCGATGCGGTTGACCAGAACAGTGGTCTTGCCGCTGCCTGCACCGGCCAGAATGAGCAGCGGGCCGTCGGTGGTAAACACCGCCTGCCGTTGCATATCGTTCAGGCGGCCGAACTGCTTTTCAATATAGGTATCGCGCAGAGCGCAGAATTCCTGTTGGAGACTTGCTGCCATTGTTTCACCTGTTCTTCTATAAAATCACTTACTTTATAAGTATATCACAATTCAAGAGGGTTGTACATAAAAACCGCCCTTCCTGTACAGCACAGGAGGGGCGGCAGTGTTCAGATAAAGCTTAGCCGAAGATGTTGATCAGGATACCGGCAGCAACAGCGGAGCCGATAACGCCAGCGACGTTGGGGCCCATGGCGTGCATCAGCAGGAAGTTGGAGGGGTTCTCGCTCTGGCCGACCTTCTGAGAAACACGGGCGGCCATTGGAACAGCGGAAACACCAGCAGAGCCGATCAGGGGGGTTGACCTGACCGCCGGTCAGGGCGTACATCACCTTGCCGCACAGAACGCCTGCAGCGGTACCAAAGGAGAAGGCGATCAGACCCAGCACAATGATGAACAGGGTGCGGCTGTTCAGGAAGGTGTTTGCAGAGGTGGTGCAGCCAACAGACAGAGCCAGGAAAATGGTGATGATGTTCATCAGTTCATTGCCGGCAGTCTTCTGGATACGATCCACAACACCGGACTCTTTCATCAGGTTGCCCAGCATCAGCATACCGACCAGAACGGCAGCATCGGGAACGATCAGAGAAACAATGATGGTGACCATGATGGGGAAGATGATCCTCTCGGTCTTGGACACGGTGCGCAGCTGCTTCATCACGACTGTGCGCTCTTTCTTGGTGGTGAGCGCCTTCATAATGGGCGGCTGGATCACGGGCACCAGAGCCATGTAGCTGTACGCCGCAACGGCAATGCTGCCCAGCAGCTCAGGTGCCAGACGGGAGGTAACAAAGATGGCAGTAGGGCCGTCTGCACCGCCGATGATGGAGATTGCAGCGGACTGCTTCTGGGTGAAGTCCACAATGCCGGTAGCAGCCAGCAGACGAGCGCCCATGTAAGTACCAAAGATACCGAACTGAGCGGCAGCGCCCAGCAGCAGGCTCTTGGGGTTGGAGATCGGGGGGCGAAGTCGGTCATGGTGCCGATGCCCAGGAAAGATCAGCGGGGGGTAAATGCCCAGCTTGACACCCATGTAAAGCATATCGGCCAGACCGCCGTTGTTCAGGATCTCGACCCACATCGGGTGCTCAAGACCATCACCAACGAAGTACTGCATATGGATAATGCCGCTGCCGGGCAGGTTGGCAAGGATCATGCCGAATGCCATGGGCAGCAGGATCAGGGGCTCAAATTCCTTCACGATGGCCAGGTAGAGCAGGAAGCAGCCCACGCAGATCATCACGGCGTAGAGCATACCGCCCGGCTCACCGAACCGGGCAAAGCCGGAACTCTGGAAAATACCGACCAGAGTATCGATAAACTGTGTCATGTTTTTCCTCCTGTGTTAAAAAGGTGCGGTGGTGTCGTTGACACCAGCCTTGCTCCAGCCATTTGCAGCACGGCGCACGGCCTTCAGGGTGTACTTGCCATTGCCCATGGCATGGATGGCAGCCATAATTGCGGCAACCACATCGCCGGGGATGCCTTCCTCCACCACAGGGGCAGGGAGCAGCCTGCTGTACGGGGGCAGCAGGCTTTGCGGCAGCCTTGGGAGCAGCAGGCTCCTTGGCTGCCTTCTTCTTGGCGGCCATACCGTCGAAGATCTTGCCTTCCAGCATGATGATGAGCATCAGCAGGACGAGGATGGCAAACACCAGCACGATACCGGTAATGGTGATAACCACATCAGAACCCAGATTCATGGTCTTCCTCCTAATAATAATTTACTCCGCACTCCGGAGCAGGCCCCGGCGCGCAAAAAGCGATTTGAAAATATTATACAATATTTCCCGACCTGATTCAACAAGTATGAACAAAATTTTGTTGCAACTTTTCCAATTTCTTAACAAGCCGGGTCAGGGCCCCGGTTAACGGCGGCCCATGCGGGGGTCGCATCCAGGAAGCCGGTCTCCAGCTTATCGTTCAGGCCCAGGCTCATAGCAGTGCCCAATGCCACGCAGTTCACGGGATCGGGCGAGACGGTCACATCCACCTTGAGCTCCTGGCTCAGGTATTCGGGCAGGCCGTGCAGCTGTGCGCCGCCGCCGGTCAGCACCACACCATTGCGGAAGATATCGCCTGCCAGCTCGGGCGGGGTCTTTTCCAGCACCTGATGGGCAGCAGTGCCGATCTGCTCACTCAACAGCATCACAGGCTCGTAGAGGTCGCTGGTGGAAACATTCACCTTGATGGGCAGGCCGGTCAGCAGGCTGCGGCCCTTGACCTCCATCGTCTCGTCAAAATCAGCCTTCTGGGGGCAGCAGGCGACGTTCTTTTTCAGCTGCTCTGCGGTACGCTGGCCGATGGCAATGCTGAACTTGTTGCGGACATGCTTCAGGATCTCGTCATCATAGTGGTTGCCCGCCACACGGACACTGGTGGCCTTGACCTTGCCGCCCAGAGACAGGACAGCGATATCGGTGGTGCCGCCGCCGATATCAATGATCATCCGGCCATCGGGCTGGGTGATGTCGATGCCGGAACCCAGTGCAGCGGCAATGGGTTCATCGATCAGGTAGACCTGACGGGCACCGGCGGCCATCACGGCCTCCACCACGGCATCGCTCTCAATGCCGGTGATGGCAGCGGGCACGCAGACAGCCACCCGGGGCTTGACCATGTGGGAGCTGTACACCTGATTCACAAACCGGCAGATCAGCTCCCGGGTCATAGTGTGGTCGCTGATGACGCCGTCCTTCAGCGGGAAAATGGCGGAAATATAGTTGGGGGTGCGGCCTACCATGGCCAGGGCCTTGTCGCCCACCTCCAGCACGGAGTTCTTGCGGGTATCCATTGCCACCACGCTGGGCTGGTTGAGCACGACCCCCCTGCCCTGCCTGTGCAATGATAATGGTCGTTGTGCCCAGATCGATGCCGATGTCATTCTGTGCCATAATGAAATGTTCCTTTCTCTGCTCCCCTGTTTTCTATCGTAAATGCCCGTTCGGGCGGGAAATCAAATCAATTTATATTGTAGCATAAGCCAGTAAAAAGTATAGACCAAACCTCTCCTACTAGGAGAGGCAAGCCAGCCCTGGCTCCCCTATTAGGGGAGCTGGCGCAAAGCGCCTGAGAGGTTATTCCGCCGCCATCTGTTCCGGCGGCAGATTCTCTTTCAGCAATTCGCACAGGCCGCTGTACCGCAGGTTCTGCCGGACATTGGACATCATCCGGTTCACCACATCCCGCCGCCCGGCCACGATGCACAATTTGCGGGCGCGGGTGACGCCGGTGTAGAACAGGTTGCGGTAACACAGGCGGGGCGGCACCTGCGCCACCGGCAAAATCACCGCCGGGAACTCGCTGCCCTGGCTCTTGTGCACCGTGATGGCGTAGGCGATCTCCAGCTCGTTCAGATTTTCCGCCGGGTAGAGCAGGCGGCGGTCATCCATCCGCACCACCATGGAGCGGTCGCGCATGTTGATGGATTCCACAATGCCGATATCACCGTTATAGGCTCCCACGCCCTGCTCCCCGCCAATGCGGTTCCAGACGATCTCGTAGTTGTTCCGCACCTGCATCACCTTATCGCCCACCCGGAACACCCGGGAGGCGCTCTGGAGCTGGGGCTTGCCCTTCTGCTCCGGGTTGAGCAGGTTCTGCAGCTCCACGTTCAGCGCCTGGGTGCCGGTGGGGCCCAGCTTGGTGGGGCAGAGCACCTGGATATCCCGGACAGGGTCAAACCCATAGCTCCGGGGCAGACGGGTGGTGACAAGATCGCACACCAGTTTCTGTGCCGCATCGCCGTCCGATTCCAGAAAGAAGAAATCGTCTGTCTTACCGCCCTTCTGCAGCGGCTCACTGCTGATGATGTGGTGGGCGTTCTCCACGATCAGGCTGCGCTTTGCCTGCCGGAAGATCTCGTTCAGGCACACTGTGGGCACCAGCCCGGAGCGGATGATCTCGCCCAGAATATTGCCCGGGCCGACGCTGGGCAGCTGGTCAGCATCACCTACCATGATAATGCGGCAGCTGTAGCGCAGGGCTGCGATGAGGGCCTGAAACAGCCTGACGTCCACCATGCTCATCTCGTCCAGAATGACCACATCGCATTTGAGCAGGTTCTTGTCATTGTGGATGAAGCTGACCACACCGCCGGAGTAGTCCACCTCCAGCAGGCGGTGGATGGTAGAGGCCTTGCGGCCGGTCAGTTCACTCAGCCGTTTAGCCGCACGGCCCGTGGGGGCACAAAGCGCCACCCGGTCTGCCTGATGCTCCAGCAGCTGCAGGATGGCGTTGACCGTGGTGGTCTTACCGGTGCCGGGGCCGCCGGTGAGGACGAGGCAGTTTTCGGTCATGGCCTTCCGGATGGCTTCCCGCTGCAAGGGCGCATAGGCAAAGCCCTGCGTCAGTTCCAGCACCTGGATGTTTTTATCAAGGTCCCGCACCGTCTGCTTTTCCCGCTTCGCCAGCAGGGCCAGCCGGTCGGCAATGGCCTGTTCTGCTTCCAGCAGGTCAGGCAGATAGATATACGGCACCGCCTCCAGCATCTTTACGCCAAGCTGCCCAGTCTCAATGCAGTGGTCCAGCGCACGGGCCAGCTTTTCGGGCGGCTGCTGGATGAAGTGGGATGCCGTGTCCAGCAGCTGCGCACGGGGCAGGCAGGTGTGGCCGTTGCCCGCGTTGTGGCGCAGGGTGCGCAGAAGCGCTGCTTCCAGCCGCTGGGTGCAGTCCCCTTCCATGTGGTAATACTGTGCAATGCTGTCTGCATGGCGGAAATCCAGCTGCAGGGGTTCCCCACAGAGCAGATAAGGGTTCTGGGAGATGGCCTGCATGGCACTGGGACCAAAGACACGGAACACCTCCATGGCGCGGCGGGGGCTGATCTCGAACTGCGCCAGATAGGCGATCAGTTCCCGCATTCCAAACATCCGCTTGAACTCCTGCTGGATGCGGTCAGCTTTGTCCGCCGAGATGCCGGGGATCAGGGTGAGCTGGGCGGGGTCGTTGGCGATCACCTCCAGCGCCGCCGCGCCGAATTTGTCGATGATCTTATTGGCCGTGCGCGCCCCGATATAAGGCAGGGAGCCGCTGGCAAGGAAGGCGTACACCGCTTCCAGATCCTTGGGCATGTCGGTCTCGCACTCCTGTGCGTGGAACTGGCGGCCATAGGTGGCGTGGTTCTCATATTTACCGCGACAGACCACGCCGCCCGCATGGAGCTCGCCCACGATCCCGCACACCACGGTGACCGTGCCGCCGCCGGAAATTTCAAACACCGTGTAGCCGTTATCCGGGTTCTCGTAGATAATGTCCTCCACCGTTCCCTCGATCTGTTCCAGCTCCATGCTTCTCACCCCCCTTGTGACATAATTATTTATAGTATAATCGTTTTGGTGTTATTTGTAAAGGAATTGGGCAGGCCCTGCTCTTTACAACCTCTCAGCTTTGGCGTTGCATGAGGCTTTCCCTCTTCGCCAAGGCCTCCCCTACTAGGCAACAAAAGAGCCGCCCTTCTGCGGTTTCGCAAAAGAGCGGCTCAATTCTTACAGGTTTGCGTGCGGTCTTGCTTTTTCCTGTTTCAGCTTCCGGAACACAACGATATACGCCGGGATCAGGAAGAAGCAGGCAAAGAACCAGGCCACCGGATTTGCAATGCAGGCGGCAAAATAGCCCCACAGCGGCACGAACAGGAAACCCACCATAGCACGGGCGATCATCTCTGCCACACCGGCAAACATGGCCAGGCTGGAATAACCCAGACCCTGAATGGTGTAGCGGTAAATGATAAGGACCGCCAGCGGGATATAGAACACGCTGTTCCAGAAGATGAAGCTCTGGGCGTTGGCCATGATCTCAGTCTGGCTGCTCTCAAGGAACAGGCCGATCAACGCCTTATCCAGCACGCGCAGGATCAGGAAGGATGCCACACTGTACACACAGCCGATGCCCAGGGCAGTGTTCACGCCCTTGTTCACACGGTTCAGGTCGTGGGCACCCATGTTCTGGCTGGCGTAGGTGGTCATGGCCGTGCCAATGCTCTCCAGCGGGACGGACAGGAACTGTGCCGCCTTGCCGCCTGCAGTCTGTGCTGCCACGATGTCACTGCCCAGACCATTGACTGCACCCTGCAGCACAACGGAACCGATGGCCGTGATGCTGCACTGCAGACCCATGGGGATGCCCATGCCGCACAGCTTGACACAGTGCTGTCTGCTCAGGCGGCTTTCTTCTTTGTTCCAGCGCAGCTCATTATAATGCTTGAGGATGTACCACAGGCTGCCCAGACCGGCCACTGCCTGGCTGAACACGGTGGCGAATGCCGCACCGAACACGCCCATCTTGAAGACGATGATACAGAGCAAGTCCAGCCCGATGTTCAGAAAGCTTGCCACCAGCAGGAAGTACAGGGGCCGCTTGCTGTCGCCCAGAGCGCGCATCAGGGCGCTGGTCATGTTATACAGCAGCGTAAACGGGATGCCGATAAAGATGGTACGGATGTAGATGTCCGCCAGATCGATGATGTTGTCCGGGGTATTGGTCCAGACCAGAATGGAACGGGTCATGGCCACTGTGACCACGGTAAGCACTGCGGCAAAAAAGACACTCAGCCAGACGGCATTGGCGGTGTAGCGGCGCATCTCCACATAGTCTTTCGCACCGAATGTCCACGAGATGGGGATGGAGAAGCCGCAGGCGATGCCGTTGACAAAGCCCAGCACCAGATAGTTCAAACCGCCCACGCTGCCCACAGCCGCCAGCGCTTCCACGCCCACAAAGCGGCCCACGATGATGGTATCGGCCAGATTGTAGAACTGCTGGAACAGGCTGCCCAGCATCAGCGGCACCGCAAACGCAAGGATCAGCTTGAGCGGACTGCCTTGGGTCATATCTTTCGTCATACGCACGTTCCTCCTTGGGAAAGCATCACAGACCTTATAAAACGAATTTTTTTTCCGACAAAAACGCCCTGCCGCGCAATGGGCAGGACGTTTTTGTTCATGTGGGTATTATATCAGGTTGCGATGAATTTTCAAGAGGTTTTTTCAAATTTTTCAGTGCTTCCCGGCCAGATGCTTCAGCAGCTGGAACAGAATGCTCCAGAAACCTGTTCCGGCATTGCCCGAAGGCGGGGTCTCCTCATCCGGAATGCTCAGCGGCGTATCATCCTCCGTGATGCACATAGCGACCGACACACCAGATTCGTCCTGAGCAGCCCAAACCTGCTCTGTACAGCAAAAACTGCCCCGGCGTGCGTTTCTGCACGCCGGAGCGGTCCGGGTCATTCTTCATTTTGGACGATCTTCTCAAACGCCTGTTGCAGCGGCGCTTCGATTCCCTGCGCCGCATAGATCGTTGCGATCATCAACTCGTCCGGATCTACCGCAGTGAAATCCAAATCATACCCCGCATTTTCTGCTAACTGTGACAAAAAACGACGCTGTGTCCGCCCATTGCCCTCCCGAAATGGGTGCAGCTCGTTGGTTCGTTGATAAAGATCCACCAATGCAGCGATAAAATCATTTCTTGCAAGCCCACAAAGAAGATTATTCTGCGCAAGACGCTTAAAAATTGCCGCACTCACCCGTGGGATTTCCTCCACCGGGCAGAACTGCGTTCCTTTTTTGGACAGGTTGACCATCCGTACCTGTCCCGCCCAATCATACAACTCACCGAATAAATGTCGATGGATTGCTTTATAGTGCTCAAAATCAAATGCTGCACATCGGGGATTCTCTGACCATTGTATCGTTTTGGCCGTAACCAGAACCGATTCTACTGCATTCAGCTCTTTTTGCGTATGCAGATCAAATTTATTGACCAGGACTGTCGTTCCCGGATAGCAGCCGTCCTGAGCCGCTTCGATGGTATAAGGCATTCGTCACCTCCGGGACAGCTCCTGCTTTTTCTGACGTTTCAATGCTTCTCTTACAAGGGTTGCAGTGTCGATTTTTCCATCCAGATAGCGCAGGCAGTCTCTCTTTTCCTGCTCTGAGATCTCCAGCCCCTCCATCCGGGCCGATGCAACTGCGTTTGCAAGTGCTCGTTTCCGTGCTACTGTCATTTTTCCGCCCCCCTGTTTTTATCAGTATACCAAAAACACCCACAGAGCGCAAGAGATAAAACCGCCCCGGCGCGCGTTTCTGCACGCCGGGGCGGTTCGGGTCATTCTGAATAATGTGCGAGGAACTGTCTGGTACGCTCCTCCCGGGGGTGGTCGATGAGCTGTTTGGCCGGGCCTTCTTCCACGACCACGCCGCCATCCATGAACAGGATGCGGTCGGCCACATCGCGGGCAAAGTGCATCTCATGGGTGACAATGATCATCGTGGTCTTGCGGTCAGCAAGATCACGCAGGACCTTCAGCACCTCGCCGGTCAGCTCCGGGTCAAGGGCGCTGGTGGGCTCATCAAAGCAGAGGATATCCGGGTGAAGCGCCAGCGCGCGGGCAATGGCCACGCGCTGCTGCTGGCCGCCGGAGAGCTGGTGCGGGTAGTGACCGGCCCGCTCCGAAAGGCCCATCTGCGCCAGCAGTTCTCTCGCCTGCTGTTCCAGCTCCGCGTGGATGGCCTTTTTGTTTGCCTGATATTCCGGACGTTCCTTTGCCAGCAGTTCTCCTGCCAGCATCACGTTCTGTAAAGCCGTGTACTGCGGGAACAGGTTGAAGTTCTGGAACACCAGACCGAAATGGAGCCGCTTTTTACGGATCTCGCTTTCCTTCTGGGTGGCAGGGTCGGCGGCATCCCACATGGTCTCGCCGTTCACCTTGATCACACCCGTGTCAGGCCGTTCCAGAAAGTTCAGGCAGCGCAGCAAAGTTGTTTTGCCGGAACCGGACGAGCCGATGATCGCCAGCGCTTCACCCTGCTCCAGATCCAGGGAGATGTCCTTCAACACATGGGTCTCGCCAAAATTTTTCCCGATACCGGAAGCTTCGAGCAACGCCATAATCTATCTGCCTCCTTAGCAGCGGAAATAATCGAGCTTTTTTTCAGCCCAGTTGAACAGGATGGTCAGTGCGCCCACAAACACCAGGAAGAAGAGCGCGGTGGAGAACAGCGGCCAGATCAGGCCCTTTGCGCTATACTCCTTGGCCATCATAATGATTTCCTTGTTGGCAATGGTGTTTGCCAGCGAGGTATCCTTGACCAGCGTGATGATCTCGTTGCCCATGGGGGGCAGGATGCGCTTGACGACCTGAAGCAAGGTCACCTTGAAAAAAAGATCTGTGTTTTGGTCATGCCAAGCACCTGCCCGGCCTCAGTCTGCCCCCTTGGGCACTGCTTCAATGCCGCCGCGGTAGATCTCAGAAAAATAGCAGGCATAGTTGATGGCAAAGGCCACCACCGCCGCCACCATCCGTCCGCCGGAGCCGGAGGGCCAGGGGTTGTTCATGCCCAGCAGGCCGGGGCCCAGATAGATCACAATGATCTGCAGCATCAGCGGGGTGCCGCGGATGATCCAGACAAAGGTCTTGACCACCCCGGCCAGCGGCTTGCAGCGGCTCATGGAGCCAAACGAGACCACCAGCCCCAGCGGCAGTGCAAACAGCAGTGTCAGGGCAAAGAGCTCACAATTGAGCAGGAACGCGCCGGACAGGCGCATAAGAATCACAGACACAAAAACACACCTTTTTTTTATTCAGAATCCATATTCCCTTCCATCACCGTCGGTGAAAGTTTCCTCTGCTTGGGAGCCTTTCACGCATCGGCAACAAAAAGCCTCCCTCACCGAGGGAGGTTGCATCGCATAGCGATGACGGAAGGAGTTGTTCAACAAATTCAGTCAGCCAGTGCCAGATCGTACTTATCGGCCAATGCCTGCATGGTACCATCGGCCTTCAGTGCATCAAAGGCCTCATCCACAGCAGCGGCAGCATCACTGCCCTTGCGGAATGCCACGCCGTACTCCTCGGCGTTCAGCTCGTCCACGATCTTCAGGTCGGCATAGTCAGTGCCCTCACCGATCATGGCGTTGGCCAGGGTCAGGTCAAGTACAGCGGCATCGGCAGTGCCTGCGGCAACTTCCATCAGGCAGTCGGTCTGAACGCTCTTGGAAACGTAATCAGCCTGTGCCAGGTTCTCGTCTCCCTCAATGGCGGCCTCACCGGCGGAACCAGCCTCGGCGACCACGGTCTTACCCACCAGGTCAGCGGTAGAGGTATAATCGGTGCCATCTTTCACAACGACCACCTGTGCATTCTTTGCATAAGCCTTGGTGGTAGCGGCGTTCTGCATGATGTCATCGGTCAGGGTCATGCCGTTCCAGATGCAGTCGATGCTCTTGGCATCCAGCTCCACCACCTTGGTATCCCAGTTGATCTCCACGAACTCCGGCTCCACGCCCAGCTTTTCGCACACGGCAGTTGCCAGCTCGGTATCAAAACCGGTAAAGTTGCCATCGGCATCGGTGTAGTTCATGGGCTCGTAAACAGTGTAGCCAATGACCAGCTTGCCCTTTGCCCTTGATGTAATCCAGGTCGCTGCCTGCAGCCTGAGATGCGGCAGCACTGCCGGAAGCAGAGGCCGAAGCAGATGCGGCAGTGGAAGTGGAAGCGGCACCGCCGCAGGCGGCAAGGCTCAGTGCCATGGCACCGGCCAGAAATGCGGATACAAGACGTTTCATATACGGTTCCTCCCTCAGTGGCAAGCGGCTTTGTTTTATTGCTTTACCATGCTAAATTGCTAAACTGTGGTTATAGAATAGCGCGTTTTCTCCCATTTGGCAAGGGGGAAAACTGATTTTTCGCAGTTTGCTCAAATCTTTACCGCTTTACCACGGCAAAGCGGTCATTTTGACAAAACAAAAACGCCGCGTCGGCAGCTGCCAGACGCGGCGAGAGGTTTTTCTCTGAAAACGCAGCGGAATGCCACCTATCCGGGAGAGCCGGTGCGCGATTGCGAGACCGAAAAGGGTTTTCTCCTTAGCTCAGGGCATCCAGCGCCGCCTTTTGCAGATTGGTGATGTCAATGGTACACAGAGCCTTCAGGTCGGCATCGCCGCCGGAAAGCCCGGCGATCTCGGTGCGGGTCTTGCCCTTGAGGGCATCACAAAAGCCCTCGCTGTGCTCATACCACTCCTTGCCCAGCGCCGATGCGCCGCGCATCCCGTAGTCCTCACCCAGCTCCAGCTTGGTCTTGACGAGGTCCGGGGCTGTCACACCGCCGTCCGACACCACCGTCAGGGCCGGCTCAGCCATATCCGCAATGGCGCTGGTTACACGGTGATCCGCATCGGTGGTCAGTGCCACGATGCTCACATCCACCTGCGCATTCACATCCTTGTCATCGGTGGCGGTAATGTCCGAAGTCCCGTTCACCGCTTCGATGCCCAGCGCGGCCCTGTCGCCCTTGGCGGCACCCAGTGCCCTGGCATTGGCGCAGGCCCGGGTCACGGCATCCCGGTAGCGATCCACAGCAATGGTGCAACCGCTCAGCAGGTCGGCATCCGTGGGCTTGCCGTCCTTATCCACTTTGAGCATGGAGACCTGTTCCGGGGTCATGCCGATCAGGTAACTGGCAAAAGCATCCGCCTGTTCCGCCCATCCCTTTTTTCAGGGAAGAGACCTCGGCCAGCGGGTAATCATCCCCCTTCTGACGCTTGGTGCGCCAGTCGGTGGGCAGGGTCACATGGCCGGTGCTGTCCGCCGAAACAGACACTTCCAGCTCGTCCAGCAGAACACTCTCCAGTTTCCCCTCGCCATCCAGCAGGACAGCGGCCGCTGCCAGTTCAATTTTCCCTGCCCTGTCCTGATCGGTGGCCTCTGTCACCACACCCAGACCGGTTTTCCATGCCGCTGTCTGGGTCTGTGCGGAGGATGTGCCGCTGCTTCCGCTCATGCTGCCGGAGCTGCCCGACCCGGCGTTCGTTTTGCCACAGGCGGTCAGCAGCAGCGCCGCCGCCATGGCACAGCTCCAAAGAGCCCGATGGTTCTGATTCATAGATACGCTCCCTTTCCACACGGCCCGTTGGGCCTTTGCCCCATAGTATGTCCAGAAGAACGTAAGATTACGCAGCCGCTTACATCAACGGGCTCAGCAGCCGCAGCACGCTGTCCAGTGCTGTACCCGGCAGATTGGTGCGGCAGTCGGACCGCATGATTTCCCGGCACTGCGGCAGGGTTTGCTCCACATCCTTCCGCAGTGCGGCGATCTGGCTGTTATGGAAGAGCAGTGTTCCGCACTCAAAATGGAGAAACAGGCTCCGGTAATCCATATTGATGCTGCCCACCACGGCGACACGGTCATCGCTGACATAGCACTTGGCGTGGAGGAAACCGGGCGTGAATTCATAAATGCGCACGCCCGCCCTGAGCAGGGGCAGATAGTAGGAGCGGCTGAGCCGGAACACCAGCTTCTTATCCGGGATCCCGGGCAGGATGAGCCGCACGTCCACCCCGCGCTTGGCCGCACTTTTCAGAGCATCCAGCATCTCTTCGCCCACGGCCAGGTAGGGCGTGTAGATATAAACATATCTCTGGGCCTGAGAGAGGATGTCCAGATAGACCGTCTCGGCCAGCGGTTCCTCATCCAGCGGGCTGTCCGCGTAGGGGCTGCACCACGCCATCCTGCACTGCGGGCAGGCGGGTGGGCGCAAAGACGGTGTAATCGTTCTCCTGCGGGCGGAAGGCGTTCCATACATTGAGGAACATCACGGTAAAATTCCAGACAGCGGCACCCTCCAACCGGATGGCCGCATCCTTCCAGTAGCCGAAGCGCTGCTCGGCATTGATATACTCATCCGCCAGATTCACGCCGCCGGTGTAGGCCACATTGCCGTCAACCACCACGATCTTGCGATGGTCGCGGTGGTTCATCACCAGCGAGACCAGCGGCACCACCGGGTTGAAAGGGATGCAGCGGATATGCGCCTTCTCCATGCGGATGACAAAATCACTGGGCAGGCCCAGCAGGCTGCCAAAATCATCGTAGATCAGCCGCACATCCACGCCCTGCGCGGCCTTGCGGCGGAGGATCTGCTCCACACCGTCCCACATTTTGCCGGAACGGAGGATAAAAAATTCCAGAAAGATAAATTTTTCCGCCTTGTCCAGATCCGCCAGCAGCTGGGGATACATCTCCTCCCCGCAGGAAAAGTAGTGAGCAGCGGTATCCCTCCAGGCCGGATACGGCCCGAACTTTGCCACATAGCGGCTCAGGTTCCGGCTGGAGATATCCAGCGCATCGGTCTGGCCCTCGGGCTGGGCAAGCTCGGTCTGATGGGCCTGTTCCACCTTCTGCATCCGCTCCCGCAGATACTTGGCGGGGGCCTTGTTGCCAAAAGCCAGATAAAGCGCGCCGCCCAGCAGGGGCAAAAGACCGATCAGAACGATCCAGCCGATCTTATAAGCGCTGTTTTCATCCTTGCGCACCAGATACAGCACGATCAGGATGCTCAGCGCCTTCAGGGCACCGTTCAGCCAGACCCGCCCCGCCGTGAACGACCAGAATGCCCAGAGCAGCCAGAGCACCTGTAAAGCCACCAGCACCGCTGTGATCGTGACACGGTTGAAGATACGGTTGAAAAACTTGACGATAGGCAATCTGAACATGTGGTATCCCTCCCCTGCCGCCCACGGCGATTTTTGATGCTGTTAGTATAACGCAGAGCGGAAGATTTTGCAAACAGAAAAGCGCCCACAACGGCTTTCCCCGCTATGAGCGCCTATTCAATCGTGGGCAGAATTTTTCCGAGGGCCGTTCGCTTATGCTTCCGCGTCCTCATAACCAACCAGCGAGCCGCCCAGCTCTGCATAATAGCTGCACAGACCGCCGCATTCGCTGATGTCCACCTTTGCTCCATCAAACACAGCCTTTACCATGTGCTTCAGGCGCTCGGCGGCGGCGGGATTGCCGCAGTGAGAGATATGGAGCCTGCTGTTGGTGTAGCCGTGCTCCTTGAGTTCCAGCACGATGCGCTCCAGCGCACCATGCTCACCACGGGTCTTGCAGAGAACATCCAGCTCCCCGGCCTCACTTGCCTGTCCGATGACCCGGATGCCCAGCATCCGCGCCACAGCAGCAACGGCAGGCTTCACGCGGCCATTGCGGGCCAGATTGGCCAGCGACTCCAGCGAGAAGAGCAGATGGGTGTGCTTGTGGTAGCGGAGCATCTCTTCGCAGATCTCGTCAAACTCCTTGCCCTCAGCCAGCAGATCCCGCAGATGCTCGGCCAGCAGGCGCTGCTCCGGGCCGGTGGAAAGGCTATCCAGCACAAACACCCGCTTGCCGGGGTTCTCCTGCTGGTATTCCTCGGCGGCCAGCTGGGCGGCATTGTAGCTGCCGGACAGCGTGCCCGTGATGGTGATGGCATACACCTCGTCGGCTCCCTCGTAGGCGGCCAGCCAATCGCTGACGTTGGGGCAGGAAGTCGAGGTCTTGCCCTTATAGGTACGCAGGGTCTGGGCCATGCCCAAGGCATCCATTGTGCCGTTGTCCAGATATTCGGCATCGTCGGTGATGATCTTCAGGGGAACGCATTCAAAATCCACGCCCTGCAAGGTGTACAGGCTGGCGGAGGAATCCACAACAATCTTGGTGTTCATAAGCATTTATCTCCATTCCGGCGGCAGAGGATGCCGCAGTTTTTCCTGTTGTTTGAATCACTATATCAGTTTTTCAAAAACCTGTCAACTGTTTTCTTGAATTATTTCAAAAGTTTTTAATTTCCTGTTGACCACATTTCCAAAACATGGTATACTGTCCGCATGAAATTAGAATCAAACCGCCGCGCTGCGGCCTGCGCCGCAGGGTTTGCCCCTGCCCCGGTATGCAGAACTCCCCACCGTAGGGCTTTATCTGGATCAGAGTGTACAGTTTGTCAACGGGTGTTTCCGCACATTTCAGGGGGTGGAGCTCACCGCTTCCATGGTGAGCAACTACGTTAAGAAAGGGATCATCAGCCACCCCATCAAAAAAAGAAGTATACCCGGGATCAGCTGGCCTGCCTGATCTACATCGTAGTTTCTAAAAATGTCCTGTCCATGGAAAACATCGACAGTCTGTTCAAGATGCAGCGGGCGCATTATACCTCCGCGCAGGCGTATGATACCTTTTGCGATGAGCTGGAGAATTACCTGCCCTATGTGTTCGGCCTGACCAAGAGCTTTTCCGAGCTGGAGCCGGATGTTGATGATGCACGCAAGCTCCTGCGCAGCACCATCATCTCGGCTGTGAACAAGATCTATCTGGACTGCGTTTCACCGACCTGCGGCAGGAGCAGGCCCTCTGGCCCGATATCCTGCCGGATCTGGCGTAATAACAAAAAACGACCCTCTCTGTCATGCTTTGCAAAGCAATGATGGAGAGGGTCATTTTTTCTTAAAATGTAAGTGCAGGGCTGATCTCGTTGCGGCGCTGTGCCTGCACGATGCAGTCTTTTTCCGGCACGACACCGGCTGCACCCAAGGTGTTGAACATGGTCTGCAAGGCAAGTGCTGGGGTGTTATTCTCCTGCGAGAGATGGCAGAGGGCAAACTTTTTGCATCCCTCCTGGATCAGTTCCAGCAGCTTTGCCGAGCACTCATCGTTGGAAAGGTGGCCCCGGTTGGACTCGATGCGGGAGCGCAGGTAGTAGGGATACCGCCCGCTGCGGAGCATGTGGAGGTCGTAGTTGCTTTCCAGCGCCACCAGGTCACAGCCGCTCAGGGCCTGATGCACCGGCGGGGTCAGGACTCCCAGGTCGGTGGCAATGGTCATGGTCTTGTTGTCTGGGGTATGGATGCGGTAGCCCACGCAGGGCACGTCGTGGCTGGTGGGGAACATCGTCACGCCGAAATCTCCCACATCCTCTTCCCCGCCGGACAGGGTGCGCAACTCACAGCTGGCGGGCACGATACCGTTTGCATCCAGGAAATCCAGCGTATCGTCTGCGCCGTATACCGGCAGCGGATTCTTTTTGAGGAAGGTGGCCAGCCCCTTGACGTGGTCAGAGTGCTCGTGGGTGACAAGGATGCCCGCGCAATCGCTGATGTTCAGGCCCAGCTCCTTGAGCGCCGCCGAGGTGGTGCGCACGCCCTTTCCCATATCGATGATGATGTACTTTTCCCCGTGCGCACCACGCTGCAGTTGCCGGAGGAACCAGAGTATAACGAGATGAATTCAGACATTTCAAACCTCAAGAAACG
>VOFF01000408.1_pt1 | contig 88258 bp, 181 predicted proteins | sample 5384061 | NCBI WGS metagenome assembly VOFF01 (sample SAMN12384725, study PRJNA508395) | human gut metagenome | isolation source: healthy gut E | host: Homo sapiens | reverse complement strand
TTTTCTATGCATTATAGTTCTCAGTACTATTTCTTATCAAATTAAATAAAGTTCTCTTACATTTTTGCATTGTTATTTTTTTGCAACTTCACTCTAAAAAAATATTTTTTTTTTGCTTTTACAATCTTTTCACAATATATTTTACGCATTTCTACAATCATTTTCTGGTTCCACGTACTGGTTCTGGAGACTTAAATAGCCAGGACTATCTGTTTCTATTAAAAATTCTATTATCTGGAACAAATTAATCATTTCTTCTGCGTTTTTAGAGCTTTTTTAAATGTTATTGATCCTGCAAAAGATATATAAAAACCAAGTTTTAAACTTCTTTTTATTAACTCTCTATTTTGTGGACAACAATGAAATACACCTTTTTTTATCAACTAGATTTTTTTTTTAATATTTCTAATGTATCCATTATTGCTTCTCTTGTATGTATAACAATTGGTAATTTCAATTTATTAGCTAGTTCTATCTGCTTTATAAATGCCTTTTTTTGTAGTTCTCTCATCTTTTCGTCTTTTTTCCCAATAGTAATCAAGACCTATTTCCCCCTATTGCAACAACTTTATTTTTTGTTTTTTTCATCATTTTTTTTCAATTTCCGAAATTTGTTTCCACATTTTTTCCTCATCTTGTGGAATATCATTAGGTGAAATGCCACAAGTTGCATAAATAAAATCATATTTTTCTGCTAACTCAACTGCTTTTTTTTGAACTTCCTAAACTATACCCTGCTGTTATAAAATTCTTAATTCCTGCATCTTTTATTTTAGAAATTATTTCTTCTCTATCATTATCAAATTTTTCATCATCTAAATGTGCATGACTGTCTATTAATTCTATCATTTTTTATATCTCCTTAAATTATTATGTCACACAAAATCTATTTTAGTCTTTTAAGACAAAGCTACTACATACGCTATTGCATATTCTTTACAATGTGAAATACTAATATCTATACTTTCAAAAATATTTTCATCTATTCCATACAAATGTACATAAGGCTTTCCTTCTTTATCATCAATTATCTCAATATCTTTCCATGTTATTGCATATTTATCATTCAATTTTGTAGATATTGCTTTAAATACCGCTTCTTTGGCTGCAAATCTTCCTGCATAATGTTGATATTTTTGTTTTTTTTTCTTTTGATTCACAATATTGATTTCTGCCTCTGTAAAAACTCTATCTTTAAAAAGCTTGTTCCATATCCTCCATTGTTTGTTTTTATTCTCTCTATTTCTATTATATCTGTACCACAAGTAATTTTCATTTTAAATCCTTTCCTTTCAAAAAAAAGCACAACCTTTTAATCAACAATCTAAATAACTCTAAACTAACCTAAAATACTTTTAAACCAATTTAAAATAGTTTAAAGTAATTTTAATACTATTAAAAACTAAAAGTAACCACTAAAATTCCTACTAAAACTAAAGTGATTTTGAGTTTCTTTCTACTTTCATATTTTTATACAAAACATCAAATTGATTTTTTTTTACATCAAAAATATAATTTATCAATTTTCTAATTTTTAGAAATTTCTAGATTTTATCCATGATCCTACTTCTTCATCAGTAACTTCTTGTATCCATAAATTTTTAGTAAAATCAACAAAAATTTCTTACATGCTGATTTAGTATCTTGTGTTTTTCTGAAATTCAAAATCAATTTTTTTCAAATATATTTTTTATACAAATTTAAAAAAATATATGTATATAAATAAATTCCTTCAAACTCATCTGGTAAAATAGTATAATTATACATATCTGCATCAGATGCAAATAATGTTACACCTTGCTTAGATGCACTAAGTTTTGCATATTTCCATTTTGAAAAGCTAACAGCATTATTATCCCTTCCAAAATCAACACTATTATCAGCAGACAAAAAATTAGAAAATTTGACAAAGTTATTTTCTACATTCTCAAATGGATTGTTCATTCCCCAATTTTGTTGATCTATACATACATACGAATAACTTAAAAACGTTCCGTTTCTAAATCTAATTTAATTGATTCAACCTTTGAGCCTGTTATATTTTCAATTAAATCTGTAAATTTTTAACATCTGAAAAAAGTATCTGTTTGTAAATGAATGTTTTGATATGTTCCTATTCCTTCATCTTCTTTTGTATATCACGAAAACGATAATTAAAATTTAGAAGATCTGTAAATTCATTTTGTACTATCTAAACTTGTTTTTATAAGTAAAAAACATATTCCCTGTATTAAAACATATTATTTCTAATTTACGTATTTTAAAAAATATACAATTTTCATCTGTTTTTCCATGTACATCTCGTGGTAAATTATACTCAAAAATCGTACATGGATATTCTGCCAAAATTGCTGATTTTGTTTCATGGCAATTCTTCTAATTTTTTTCATTTTTTACTTGAAAGTCCAAAAACTTGAAAATAAAATTCTTGTACCTTTGGTAAAAATATTGATATACTCTTAAATCTTTTTCTTTTTCTAAAAATTTTTAGTTGTACATTTTATCTTTTAGTAATTTTAACAAATATTTTTGATATTTATTTTCCTTTATTACAAAAGGATGTATAAAATATGAATATTGATATTTTATCTTTTGTCCCATTTACTATCACCTATTATTTTTCCTTTCCTTACTATCTCTTATAATTGGTTATAATAATTCATATTTAAGTCTTCACCTAAATGCCATCTGCCTATAAAAGTTAACTAATAAATAGCTATCTAGGTCATAAGTAGGCTCTTGAACTATTGTTCCTTTACTATCTATAGAACCCCATTTTTCCGTCCTTTTTGATACCTGCAAAACCATAATCATTTTGTTCTGTAGCATCATCATATTGATAATCTACCACAACATTACCTTGTTTGTCAACAAAACCATATTTTCCGTTTTTCTTCTTTAGAAATAATGTATGGTTTGCAAAAATTTCTGTATCTTGTTTTTCTTCAAATTTAAAATTATAATATTTTTACATCATCTTGATTTTTTAATTTTAATATAGCCTTCTTCTTGATTAAAAATCAATTAACATTCCTGATATTTCTATATTAAAGTTGCTATCTATTATATCTGATTCAAAATTATCTTTTTTTCTGCAATATACATATCTGAACTTTCTTGATATGTAATATTTTGTGTATTGTGCTGAAATTTTTTCATTATTTTCTAAATCTATAATTCCATATTTTCCATTTTTCTTACATATTAAAAAAATCCTGGTTTTGCCTCTTTTAAATCTTCATAATTAGGTTCTACTATTGTTTCTCCATCTAGATTAATAACTCCATATTTTTTTCACCTTTTTTTATTATAACTCCTGCTTCTTTAGTCTTTAAAACCTCTTCTATTGAATTATAATTTGAATTATTTTTTTATAGCTTCTGTTCCATCTTTATTTACTAATATCTGCTTACCTGATTTTGTAACAACATACATATCGTTTCCATATATTTGGCTAACTGCATCATATTCACATTGTAAAACTGGTGTATCAGAATAATCTACAATCCCATATTTTCCATTATCATTTTTTAACAATATAACCTGATTTATTATCTTCTCCAAGTTGTAAAAATATCTGCATATTCTGGCTTTATAACTACTTTTCCTTCTATATTTGCTACTCCATATTTTCCATCTTTTGAATTTTTAATGAGTTTTTAACTCCCAATGTTGCTTGAATATCATCATATTCTATTGGTAATATTTCTTTTTTCCTTTTAAATCTATAAGTCCATATTTTCCATCCTTTTTTACTTTTAAAATATTTTCTTCATACCATAGAGAATTTACATCTTTATTAGCTATTGCTTCTATTGTATCATAACCTGTTAGTATCTCGTCATTTTTACTATTTAATGCTTTTGTTTTATATGTACCTGTATTATAATCAACATCATAAGTACATAAAAACACATCAGTTTTTTCATCTGGTATTACTATCATTTCTTGATAAACAGGATCTATTACTGTATTTCCTTGTGAGTCAATAACTCCCCATTTTTCATCTTTGAAAGCTGAAAAATATCTCTTACTTATAGTGCTTGTAGTGTTATTATCTCCATTACTAAAAGCTCCTTTTATTACAAATATAAACATAATAATTACTACAAAAGCTATTATTACTGCAAATACTTTCTTCATATTTAACTTAGGTTCTGCATCATATCTTCTACCTCTATTTCTACCTCTACTCACTACTTATCACATTCCTCTCTATGGCAAAATTGCAATTATTTTTCAACTATTTTCTTAAAAACCTACAAACCAAAACTGACATATCATCTTTAGCTACACCATAACAATTGTCAATAGCTTCATTCAAAACTAAATCAGCAATCTTTTAGTATTAGTAGTTTCAATATCTTCCAAAACATATCTAAGCCACAATTCCTTGTTTTTTATACTCAACATTAGAATCTAAAACTCCATCTTGAACACATAAGTAAAATCTCTCACCACTATCAACATCTCTGTCATATACCTGCAAACCAGCATTAGGTAATAATACCAGCAGGCAAAGAATTAGCCTTTAAAATTTGAACTTTATCACCTTTTTTTATATAAGTTGGACAAGCTCCACTTTTAATAAATTCTATGTTACCTTTATATAAGTCAATAATTGCAATATCTAATGTAGCAAAAACTTCTTTATTTTGATTAATTAAACTTGTATTAATAAGATCCAAAGATTCTTCTTTTTGAAATCCTGCAAGCAAAGAGATTTTCCAACATTTTTAAAGCATTGCTACTACTTTCCTTTGCATTTTTCCCTGAACCCATACCGTCACTTATCGCTAACAAATATTTACCATCTTTTAATCTAATATTTAAAACACTATCACCTGAAATTTCACTTTTATTTTTAGTACAATCTGCTGTTCCAACCGCCATAACGTATTTATCATCAGATAAAAAGTTTAGTCTATTTCCAAGACATGCTTCATCATTTAAAACAATTTTTTTTTTTAAGACATCTGTCAATATTTTTCTATTGTTTCAATTTTAGTTTTTTTGCATATTTTCTATATATATTTCTATTAAAAAACGTTCTTGTCTTTTTTTATTGAAATTTCTTGTATCCCTATTCCTTTTGTTTTAACAATTCTAAAATTTGTACTTTCTCTTTTCCATATTCTTCTTCATTTGTAACATCTTTTTTCTATATTTTGAGCTAAATTAGATATTGCTTTTTGATACACCATTTAGCTGCTCTTTCATATTCTTTTTTTTTTCTTCCATCTTTTTTTGCCAAACAAAACTAGCTTTTACTAATTTTATATGACATATTTATAACCCTTACCATTTGTTCTATATTTTCTTCTAAGAATTCACTAATTTTTCTATCTTCAAATCCAATAATATAACTATTACAGTCAGCAAAAATTTTCAATAAATCCTCTCTTTTATAGTTTGTTTATCTATTAAAAGTTTAAAGATTTCATCATCAATCTTGCCTTCCACATCTTTTAAATCATCATATAACATATTGTTTTCATAACCTTGTAAATTATCTAACAATTCATTCATAAAAATTTGCTTATTTTCTAATTGTTTTTGTTCTGGTGTTTCTTGTGCTACATAAGTTTTAGCCATTTGCCCAATTGTTTCTGAAACATTATTTAATCTTTCTGCTGTTTCTTTAGTCTGATTTAATGCTCTACTTTTGAACTCTGGAAAAAAATTTTGATTTTCCTATAAATTCTTCTATATCAATTTTTTATTGATTTTGGAACAGCTAATAAACCTATAGAGGCTATTAAAATTTCTTTAAAATAAATAAGTTCTACTGTATATCCATTAGAAACATAAGCTAATACTACATTTCCTAAACAAAATCCTATAATAACTCCTATTTTTCCAAATTTATTTAAAATTCCTGCACACATTCCTGATATAGCATAAGCTGCTACCATAAGTGGGTCTGCATTAGTTATAACACCTAATGTAACCCCTATTGTCACTCCTGCTGTTGTTCCCACTAAAACTCCATTTTTCCATCCTAATACAAGTACTATTAATATACTTAAAAATATTGCGAATTGAAAATCCAAATACATTTAAGTCTCCAAAACATGTTACACTAATTGCTAATAATAAACTTGCTCCCATTATTTCTTCTATTGAATAAGCTCTTTTTTCTCCTATTCTTTGAAATACCATTATCGAATTTACAAATATCTTATAAAATACCACTGCTATAACTGAAAAAGATATTATAGATAAAAACATCATAAACTGTAAACCTGAAAATCCAACTTTCACAAATTGTACTATTAATGTTGCTATAAATATGTTTTTTTGATAATCTTATTTTTTCATTTTTTTTCTTCTTCTTGATATAATGGTTTTATAATAAATGTAGATAATACAAATACTATTGATATTACTAAATATGTAATAGCCCTTCTAGTCCAAATCCTATTGCATTTCCTAGTATTCCTGCTAATACTACTCCTAATATTGGCACAGAGTTTCCCATACATGCTGCCATCATACTTATTCCAAATGGCGAAACTTTGCCCTCCTGTTCCTACCCCCTACAATTGATGTCATAAATGATATTATATATAATGGTATGTTTTGTATTGAAAATACATTTGCAAATACTCCTGCTCCTCTATGCTTTCCTTTTTGCTTGTCCTTCTTTTTATATTCTGAAACATCCTTACCACCTCTAAAACTTTTTTACATGCTTTTTTTTTTACAACTTGTCTTGTGTATTTTTTGTCTTTTTAGTACTCTATTTTAAAAAAGTTTTCTACAAAAAAAGTGATGATACCTTTTATATTTTATTGCCTTTTCTTTTTTTTCTACTTTTTTACTTTTTTTATTTTATTATATATTTATCAAAAAAGCAAGATTTTTGCTAACCTTTCAACTATTTATTTTAGATTATAATTAAATTTATTCAAAAATTATCGTAAAAAACTGTCCTAGTACTAAACTAAGACAGTTTTTCGTTATAAATTATTGTTTTTTATTAAATTTTCTAATAAAGTAAGTACCTGCACCTAAAGTAATCAAAGCTATAATTGAAACTGTAGCAATAATTATATAATTTTTATTTGCACCTGTACTTGGCGTAATAATCATTTCTTCTGAAGTTGAATCATCATCTTCATAGCTTGAACCATTTGGTTCATAATTTCCCTGGCGTAGAAGTAATTCTACTACCAAATGTTTTATTCAATTCAACTATTTCAACTTGGTTATACATATTAATATCTTCAGAAGGTGTTAAACTCTTTTCTGCTACCATATAAATGCTTCCTGTTGTTTCAGCATCTGATAAATTATTACCTATCATTCTTACTGGTTTTAATTTAGTATTTGCCATAGCCTCTGTATAATACTCATATACTCCTGTATTATTTTGTATTGCTTTTTTCAACATTTTCAGTAACATATTTTCCATTTTTAATGTCTTCTAGTTTCTTCATTGTCCATCCATATTTCTTATTATTTTCATCATCTACTTTAAATACTAATTCTTTATCTAAGTAATCTATCATCTTAGAAGGTGATATTGTAACTACATCTTTTTCTTTCTGTGTTTCTCCTGCTTGCCCCTCTTGAAGAATAATAGCCATTACCAAAGTTATAGAAGCCTTGTGATGCATAATCTGCTTCACTATTATTTTTAGCTGTAAATCTATAAGTTATTTCTAGTGATGAATTTTGTACAACTTCACTGTCTAATTCTGCTCTTAAGAATCCGTTTACATCGTTTTCCATTTGAAACAGTAGGTTTTATATAAGTTAAATAATTTGTTTGTCCTGTAAGTTTTCCATTTTCATCAATATCTGCATCTATTAAAATATCTCCACTTGTATATTTTACAGTAACATGACTTATTCTCTTTTCTACTGAAATTGATTGTACCGGTCTTCTTATAATACCAAAGTTTATATTGTCTATATCAAATGTTACCTGTTTTGGAACTTGAATTGTAACTCCATTTAATTCTGTATCTTCATATTCTATTTTAAATGTCATCATAGGTGTCCATGAAACCATTTTTGTAGTTGATACATCTGTTGCATAATTATATCCATTATTTGTTCCAGAAGAGTGGCTATTTAATTGTGTATCTATTTGTTGTCTTAATGCCCAATTATCTATACCGTGTGATAGTGCTTGACCATTAAGTTTATTATAATAGAATGGATCTGATATTTCTTGGTTATATCTGCTTTCTTCTATAACTGTTGCTTTATAATTTTGTACAACATTTTGATATTTTTCCATTTGTCCATTTACAAATTTATAAATTCCATCTCCCCATGTATATCTTATAGCATAAGAACCTGGTACAAATCCTCTAAAGCTATATTTTCCATCTTCTGTTGTTGTTCCTGATAATCTAGCTTCTGTCCAACCACCTTGACCATCATTTGCATTATCATCATAAACTTTTGCTACATTATCTGTTATATTACCATTACTATCAACTTCCATTAATTCAACTGTAACACCACCAATTGTGCTTTCTTTATTACTGTCATATTTACCATCACCTTGGCGAATATTTTGAGTTTTTAATAAGTTTTCATCTGCATTGTCTTCAAACACAACACCTGAGGCAACTCTTTTAGCTATTACAAGTCCAACATTTGGTGCTGTTCTTGTATCATCTTCATACGTTGTTTCATCTTCTACTACAACATTGTCTACTACAGAATCTTTATCTACTGCTGCATAATATTTACTCATTGTATCATCTGTGTATGTTGTATAAGATGTTATTTCTGCTAAGTTCTTTAAATTAGGTTGAACATTATTATCAACTTGTTTTGCTTCATTCAATAAGTTTAGTATATTTTCTCTTGATAATATAAATTGAACATATACATATTGTGGATCTTCATTTGGTTTTACTGCTGTATTTGTTTCAATATCTACTTTATGATATTGATTTCCATAAGTTTTAGTTGTATCTACATTGGTTTTTAAATTATTTGTTATATTTCCTTTTTCATCAATTCCTAATCCTGCTCCATTAAATTCATAACGTGCATCAAAGTAATCTGATATATTATTTACTTTAGAGAATTTTGATGATTGATTTCCTAATGCTATTTTATAACTTAAGTAAATTTTAATATTGTTGTTTGATCACTTGCATCTTGATATTCTGCATCTGCTCTATATACAGGTCTTAAATATGTTGGGTTATTTCTATTTGTAGGGAATTTAACACCTACATTCCAATCATCAGCTGTTGAACTCCACCATTAAATCTTGAAGCATATTTGTAAATATGTGTATCTCCTTTTATACTAACTTTTACTTGTTCTAAATCTTGTGTTAATGCTAAATCTGTTTGTTCTCTTTCATATAAACCTAAGTTTATATTTCTAACTTCTCCCTCTCCTGTTGATTTGTCATATTTTATTGTATATCCTGCATTTTTTTATTTGCTGTGATTTCACAATTACTTTCTTTTATGCTTGCTGATCTATTTTCTGAATCTAATGCATATTTAACATTATATACATTATTTCCACTATCATCTTTTACTTGTACTTCATCTCTTTCTTTACCATCAACTCGTGCAAATTTACCATTAAATTCGTCTCTTAAGCTTCCTTCTGATGCTTTTGAACCATTTGCTTTGTCTGTATGAACTACTACATTTTCATAAATTAGTCCATCATAAACAAATTCTACATAGTCTGTTTCTAAAGTATCTATTTCAACATTTTCAAACAAATATTCTCCATTTTCATTTGTTTTTGTTTCCATAAGCACTTTTCCTGAAACATCTTTTTAATCTTACTGTAACTCCAGATTTTCTAATATCTGCTGTATCACTATCATTATCATGATATAAGTCATTTCTTACTGATTGTTTAACTTCATCTGGTTTGTCTATCCATACATATCCTGAGATATTTACATATTTGATTTCATTAGTTACCAATTGATATTCTACTAAATTACTTCCAACTTTTAATGGTGTTGGATCTGCATTTACTTGATATCCTTCATTTGATTTTTCTTTTTCATAAATTAAGTAATTTCCTATTAAAAGATTATCTTGTTCTATAATACCTTTTTTTCATCTGTTACATAAATTGTTGCATCACTTTCACTGTCTACATATGTAATTTCTCCACTTTCAGATTTATGTACATATTTTGATATATCTTTATTGTATATTATAAATTCTACATCTTTTAATGGTATTGTATTATCATCTTTGTCTACTTTCTTAATTCCTAATTTTCTCCAAATCTTTTTCTTATTTGTAATTGTTTTAGTTACATTTTTGTTGTTCCTATTTTTATTTCTATTGGTTTTTCACTTACAACATAGCCTTCATTTGGGTTTGAAGTTTCATAAGCTAAATATGTTCCTGATTGTAAGTTTGACACTGTAATTTTACCATCTTTTCCTGTTTTAAAAAAGATGTTGCTTTTTTCTTTCTCTGATACATAAGTTGTTTTTCCTTTTTTCTTGTCGTACATATTTCTTCATATCTTTATTATAAATTATAAACTCTACATCTTTTAATGGTATCTTTTTATCATCTTCATCTACTTTTTTGATTGTTAAATTTACTGTTGTGGTTATATTATAATCATCTTCAAAATCTAAAAACATCTTTTTATTTTCTGTTCCAGGTTTTACTAATACTAAATTTTGATGATCTTTACATGTTAAGAACCATAATTCTGTTGTATACATTTTGTTTGGTATACTTACACTACCTTTTAATTTTGTAATTTTACTAACATTTGCACTTTTGCTTGTATATATGTAAAAAATTCTTGTTACTTGTGATTTCACTAGTTTTTATAAATTTTTGTGTTTTTCCTTCAATAACTCCTATTTTTATGCTTTTAATATCATTACCATCTTGATTTTTTACTGATAATGTTTTTCATTTTTCCCTGCAAAAGTATATTTAAAAGGTCCTATTCTAGTATATTCTTTTCCATCCACTTTCGTATTTTTTACAGTTATTTTATCCTTATTAGTTTTATTTTCTACTTTTTTGATCTGTTTTACTTCCTAAGTCTAAAGCATATTGTTTAGCATCATCCATCATTTTTTTTTAGCTTGCGAATTTACTGTACTATCATTCCAATTATTATTATATGTCCATGAATGATCAAAATTTCCTAATTTTCTTCCAGAGTTTCTATACCATGAATTTATTGTTGCCCACATTGCTTGTTGTGGCGCATAAGCTGTTGTTCCTGCATAAGGATCTTTTTCCGCCAATAGATTTATAATATTCATCACCTTTTGCTATGATATATGCTAATCTACCATTTAGTTTTGTTTTACTAGTATTTCCATTATTGTCTGTAGCTTCATTTCCAACTATTTTTACATATTTGCTTACAACATAAGTTACATCATAATAACGAAGTCTTGATTGCCATTGTACACAATATAAATCAGAACGTTCATGTAAATCTTGTAAACTTAATACTACATTTTTTCCTATGCTTTTTCCACTTTTTATTTCTTCACAACTTACTGTTTTTGCAGAACTAACATTTGAACAATTATACAGAAGGCCATTATCATAAATATTATTATATTTCTAACTGTTTTTCTAAAATAATCCATTTTTACATCCTCCTTTCTTCCTATATTACTCTTTTTATTTAATGCTCTTTTTTGCAATAATATATGCTGCTACACCTATAATTACTATTGTTGATAATATTACTAAAACTGTTGCAACAACTTGACCTGTTTTAATACTTAAAATTAAATCTGCTGATCCCATATCATCTTCACTTTTTGCTCTATTTCCTTCTGTTGAGTCACTATCTTTTTAATCCTTGTTCATTATAACTTTCTACAATTTCTGCTGTATTATTTACTAATCCTGTATTATTTTCAGTCATTTGTTTTGTTAAAATTAAAGTAATTTCTTTACTTTGTCCTGGTTCTAATTTAACATTTGCTAAACTGCTATTATAAAGATTTGTTCCTGATTGGTACCAATCTTTATTTAGTTCAGAACTAAATTTAAAGTCTGATGATACATAGTCTTGAATCTTTTAATATATCCTGCAACTTCACCTTCATTTGTTACTCTAATTTTATATTCAACAACTACACTTGTATTACTTAATTGTTTAGAATCTAAATCTACTTTTGCTAAAGTACTATCATTATATTCAACAGCCCTTGTTGTTTTTAGAATTTTGTACAACAACTCTACTAATCATTTTTTCTAGTTTCATATCATATACTTTACGTTCTTTTAAACCTAAGTTTATATGTGATATATGATTTTCTTTTACTGTAATTTCTTCTGTAACTCCAACTTCTTTTTTTGAACTCCATCTATTGTCATTTCTTTACTTATAACTTTAGAATTCTTTTCTGATGATGTACCTTCTTTTTCATAAGCTGTTAATGTGAATTTTGAAGTATCATATTCAAATACAACCATATATTTCCTTTGTGGTACATCTGCTAAAGTATAAAAATCCTTTGTCATCTGTTGTAGCTGTTATTTCTTCATTTTTTGCATTTGTTTGATATTTGTTTGTTTCTGTATTAAATAATTTCACTTTAATTCCTTGTAATAATGTTTCGCCATCATCTTTTTGTCCATTTTCATCTTTGTCTAACCATGCAAGTCCTGAAATAATTTTTAAGTTTTGTTTTTCTTCACTTTGATTATTACTTGAATTGTCTCCATTATTTGAATTGTTACTATTATTATTACCGTTTGAATTATTTGCATTATTTGAATTATTGTTGTCATTGTTTGTATTATTGTTGTCTTCAGAATCATCTGCATCATTCGTTGGTTCTTCTATATCTCCATCAACTTTTGCTGTAGTTGTAGGTTCTAAAACATGCATTACTTCTGATTTTCCTGTTTCTACATCATACGCATACGCTGTTGCTGTATTTCCTAATTCTACTGCTTGACTATTGTCTGCATCTGCATCAACTACTGATGTTACTACATAAGTTTTTGTTTGTCCTGCTGCTAATTCATCTTTAATATTAAAATTAATTCCGTCTCCTTCAAAATTTTCTTCTTGTTCATAATCATCTTCTGATAATTCTTTACCATCTGTAACTATAGATTTTAAAGACTCATAAGATGATAATTTATCTTCAAAAACTAACACTTGATATAGTATCTTGTCCATTATTTGTTACATTTATTTTATATACAATTGTATCTCCTGCTTTTACATATTGTCCTGCATTATCTGATTCATTTGTAATGTCTACTATTTGTGCTATTGATGTTAGCTCTTTACTGTTAGCATAGTATTCTACCTTATCTACTTTTGCACTTACATTTATTGTTGCTGTTTTTTGTTTTTGTATCTGTAAACATATTTGCTTCTACATATAGAGAAATTTCTGAAGTTTCCCCTGCTGCTAATTTATCGATTGTATAAGTATTAGAACTATCAAAAGATTGTAATTCATCATCTTTTGTTGCTAAAATTTGTTTTATAGTAAAGTTTTGAACATCAAATTGTAATTTGATATTTTTTATATCTTTATTAGAGATATTTTTTACACTTACAATATATCTGTATTGATATCCTGGTTTTACTGTTTCTGCCGCTTCAGCAGCTACAAGACTAACTTCTATTTGTCCTTTTTGCTACATTTGTTGTAACTGTATTTGATTCTTTTTTTGCTTCACCATATTGTGCTTCTATTTTATTAGTAATTGTTTTTTGTTCTGCTGTTCCTGTTTTTACTTTTACCATATATATTTTAGAAATCTCTTCACCTGGTTGTAAAGTTATTCCTTCATATTTTTACTTCTTTTTTGTCCTCTACTTCATTAAATTGTTGATCTCTTTTTATCTCCTTCCATTTCAGTAGAAGGGGTTACCTCTTCTGTATATATTGTTCCTTCTGGTACAAGACCTACTAATGTCAAGTTTTTCTACTTTTTTTTCTGAACCTGTATTTTTAGCTGTTAACTTATATTGTATCTTTTTCCCCTTCTTTTACAGTATCTGTTTCTTTTCCTCCTACTGTTGCTTTTAAACTTGTTTCTACTGTTGGTCCTTTTTCCTGTAGTTAGTGTCATTTTTACTAACTTGCATATTTTGTTCTACTCCTGTTGTATCTGTATAATATACTACATAATTTTCTGCTAATGTTTCATTATATTCCAATTTTTCTGGTATAGTCATTTTATAACTAATATTCATATCTTCTGAAACACTTAATTCTGTAACTGTAATTAAATATTTTTTAACATTTTTATTATTCGTTATTTTTCTTGCCATGCATTTGAAGAATTTGTTGTATCTGCTGTTGCATTAGCATTTTCTGAATAATATACTTTTATTTTAGAATTATCAATACCTGTTATTTGTAATCCTTCTACTATTGTTTCTACTGTATTTTCTGTTAAAGCTCCTTTTGTAGGTAATGTTCCTAATATTTTTACATTTGATATTGATGTTTCATTATTATTAATAATTTCTGAAGTAACTGTTGCTGTTTTACTTTCTACACCTAATGCTAATTTTGTTTTTGGTTTCCTTCATTATTTATTGTTTCTATTCCATATTCTTTGATACTATTTGTAGTAATTACTCCTGCATAAGAAACTATTTTTATATCTTGTGCTACACTACCTGTTGTTTCTCCATTTTTATAATTAACTACATTTTCATTTGTATATGTAACAGATATTTGCTTATTTATCTGCATTTTTTTGTTTTTTATTTGTTACTAAATTCATATTCATTAAAATTGTCGCACCTTCAATTGCTTTTCCTTTATATTCTGTTTGCACTCCTTCTAATTGAATATCAATTGTTTTGTTTATTAATTTTGCACTTTTTATTTTTTAATTCTTCTTCATTTAAAAGTTTTATTGATGTTACATCTATTGTTTCAAATTCTTCTGGTAAATTAACTAGAATATGTGGATTTTTATATAATTCATCTTCTTCACTATTTGAATTTAATGTAACTCTAATTTCTACATTTTCATTTGTACGCATTGTAGAAAATTCGTTTTTACTTACATTTATAGTAGCATTTGTATAACTTTCTTTTAAAGCTATTTTTGCTGTAGCATCTGCCATTTTGTTTTCAACATCACCTATATCATAACTTGAATGTACTAAATAATTAATTTCTGATGTTTCTTTTACTTTTTTACTTTACTATTTGCTCCTATAATCTTCGTTGTTGATATTTCTAATGTTCCTGTTTTTACAGGTTTTGTTGTTTCTATTGCAATTTCTGCTGTTTTATCTGGTAAAGATATTATTATATTTTGTTCATTGTCTGGTTGTGTATTTGCATTTAATTCTGCAAAAACTTGATTTTGTGTTTTTATCAAGAATTTTTAAAGTTCCTTCTTGTCCTTAATATGTCTAATAAATTTGATTTATTTACTACTATATTTTTGTGTATACATTAGATAATCCCATACTAGAAAAAAATCTTCTTGCATATTTATTTTTTCTGCTATATTTTCTAAATTTACTTGTAATTGCATTTTTTCTGTAAATTCTCTATCTATTCCTGCATATAGTTTTCCTTTATACATTTCATCTTCTTGATTTTTTACAGATACATTTATAACAGAATCTACATCTTCTGATGTAATTGTTATTTCACTATTATATGACATTTTAGTTTTTTTCTTGATCATATAAAGAAATTTCTGCATTAGCACTTATTTTTTGATTTTCTACTTTTTCTGTACTTGCAAATACATATGTAATAACATATCTATCTTTTCCTGTTTGATTCCATACAACTTTTCCATCTTTTTTCTGGATTTTGTGTAGTTACTTGTACTTTTACCTGTTTTGTTATCATAACTATATTTAATTTTTTTTCTTCATCATTATCAGAAATTTTTGCTCCATTTGTTGCTAATTCTTCTGGTGTTTGAATATACATTTTTCTGGATAGCTTTCTCCTATTTTTGGTGCTTGTAATTCCAAGATAGCATTTTTTACTGGATACATATTGTCTTTTAATCCTGTTTCTACTTGTAATTGCACTACTCTGTGTTCACCATCATAATTTAATACTTTTATTTGTTAGTATTGTTTGGTTCAAGAAAATACCATTATTTTCTTTAGAATATGGGCTTGCCATTGTTAATGTAAGTTTTTCTTGTTCCCTTCACAGAAATGTCCTTTTGCTTACTATCACGGTAAGTTCCTGTTAATTTAGTATACTTTTTTTTCACTAAGCTAACTTCATAACTTGTTTCTTTTAATAGTTTCTGCTTTTTATTTCTAATTCAACACTATCTCCTGCATTTATTTGATTTAAACTTACACTGTTTTCTGTTATATCAGAAATTTTGTCATTTTTTAAATCTGTTTTAAATTTGAAGTTACTGTTTTTTAGTGTTATAGCACCATTAAAATATCCTTCTTGTTTTACTGAAACACTTAAATATAATTTTAAATCTGTATCAGTAGTTTTTGAAGAATATGTAGACACCTTATTTCCTTTGTTCATCTTTTTGAAATATGCCATAAATTCTACATTTTTATTGTTTGTATTTTTTCTCTTGTACAATTTTCTTCTACCGCATTTACTGTGCTTATTCCTATTAAAAGAAAATTTGATAATGTCATTGACATAATCAACATAAATGCTAGTAGTACTTTTAAAATTCTTTTTTGCATAATAATACCTCCTATTTTAAATCTACATAACACATTCACTTTATATTATACACTGAAATGTATAGTTTTTTCAAGTATTTTTTACCATTTTTTAGGGTTTTTTGTTACATTTTTGCTATTACACTTTATCCACATTTTATTGTACTATGCTTCTCTTATTATTATGGTAAAAAACAAAAAAAAATTGCATCATAACAATTATTTTGTTTTTTTACTTTTATTTTTAATTATTCCTGTCTTCAAGTAACTAATCTAATACATTTATTTTATTTATTCCTTCAAAAGTTGTTAAATCTACTTCATAATACTAAGTTGTAAGACAACAACTTTTTGAAAAAAGTTTACGCACCTAACTTAGTTGATTAACTAGGTTAAAGGTGCGTATTTCCATTTTTACTGTAAAAACTAAGAATTCTTGATAAGAAATATAAACACATATTTGAATTGTATATTTGATTTTTTGCTTTTTTTAAGCAAAATTTGTACCCTCCATAATTTTCTTTCATTATTGGTATTATTTTTCTTGTTCCTTTTGTGATATTTCTTGATTATTTAAAATTTCTTTTTAGCTCTTCTCCTGTAAAAGCCCACCATTCCATTAAATTCTTCATCCTCTGTTATATCTGTTGCTATATTAAATCCACTTGTAAAACTGTCTAATGTTATTGGTGCTACTCCTGTTATGAATATTCTGTCTACCACTGTTTCTGTTCCTTTTTTTAATATTTCATACCATCTTCTTATTTTTTTTACTTTTTTTGATACCAATACATCAAATTCTTCTGGATTAAATTCTAATAATTCATTAGCAAAATAATCATATTCATCTATTATTACATATATTTCTTCATTACTTTTTGTATTAAAAATGCCATAAATAAACTATTTAAAATTTCCTCTGCTTCGTAGTTTTCATTAATATGAAAATCTATATTATATTTTTCTATAAACAATCTTATTGATTCTATTGTACTATTTTTTAAAGTCTCTTATTGTTGTTTCTTCTGTACTTGTATCTATATTTGAAAAAAATTAAATTTTAATATACAATAACTATTTCTTAATTTCGTTGTTGGATTTTTTCCTATATATGTATTCCCATATAATTTTTTCAAAACATTCAATTTTACTTTTATCATAATAATTTTCTAAAATACTTGTAAATAGTGTTTTTCCAAATTTTCTTGGACGTAAAAACATTATTGTTTTCTGTGGCAATTCCTCCAACTCTTCTATATATTTCGTTTTTTATCAACATAATAGTAATTTTTTGTTACAAGTTCTTCATAATTACTTATTCCATAAGGTATTTATAGTTTCATATATTCCACCTCTTTCTTTTCCTTTATTCTCTAATCTTACTAAAAAAAAATATGTTAGAGTATTTATTTTTAACATTTTTTTTATTATTGTCTTTTTTAGCTTTTGAATGCTTTTATCTTGTTTATTTTGAGTTATTTTTTATTATTTTAAAACTTGTTTTTTATTTTAAAGTTTTATTTCAAATTATAGATGTAAAATTAAATTTCTTTTTTATTTCTTGTAGTTCTTCTTTTGAAATTTTTGTGATTTTGCTGATTACTTCTAATGGCATTTTTTTCTTTTATCATTTCTTTTTTTTTGCTATTTTTTTTTTTTCCTTGTTTAAGCCTTTTTTTAAACCTTTTTTTATCCTGTTGCTTTGTCGATATTTTTTTGGTCTAGTATGTATTTTTTTCTCTGAGTTCTGCTAAATAACGCTCGTGTTCGTCTTGACTGATTTCTTCTAATATTTTTTTTGGCTTTTACTATTTCTTTATTAGACATGTCTATCTCCTCCTCGGAACTTTCTATAAATTTTATCCAAGAGTTTAATTGTTATAGTTAGAATTGTCTTTGAATTTCTTGAACTTCTTGAGCTCTATTATATAGATCTCCATTGTGTCTGTCAAGATATGCATTGGGTATGTTTCTTCTCTGAGGTTCCATTTTGTGATGTATTTTTCTTATGTCTTTTTGGTTTTCTAGTTCATAATTTGTTATTAATATACTTATGGATTTTTCTAGTGCGGCATAGTCGTATCCTGACTTTAAGGAACTTGTGAAGAGTTTTGCGCAGTAAAATAATATTCTTTTTTTTCTATGTTTTTGATGGTCTACTACTTGCATTTCTATGTCGACGTTTGTGTTGTTGTTGAGTTTTGCTTTTATGTCTAGTATTCCTATTTTGTCGTCTAATAAATCTTTTTTTTCTAAGATGGGATTTTTGTCTAATTCTATTTCTGTTATTTCTTCTTTTATTATTGAATTTAGTAAGTTTTTTGTTATTTCTTCGTTTCCTGCGTGTCCAAATACACGTTTGAATACATAGTCTGTTTTTATGTTAAGTAATTTTATATGATCATCTCCTTGCTATATTTCTTTGTGAATTTTTTATTTTCTATTTTTTATTTTTTTTGTTTTTGTTGTTTTTTTTTTGTTTTTTTTTTTTTTGTGTTTATTGAGATTTTAGCGATTGCTATTTTTTGATTTTAAGCTATAGCTTGATTTTAAATAAAATTATAATTTGAAATAAAACTTGTGATTATATTAGCATTTATATGTAATTATGTCAAGATATATTTTTGTTGTGTATATTTTTTGTTGCGTATGTGTGAAATTGTAAAATCAAAAAAGAGCACTGAGGTTAGCAATGCTCTAAAAATAGTACTAGACATAAGCTCAAGATTTCAATTTCTTTATCCACTAACAAACTCTGTCATCTATTTTTTCCGTTCACATTGTTTTATAGTTTGATGTAATACATTTTTATAAGATATTTTGTTTATATTGTCGAGGTGCAATCATACACGGTAGGCCTGATTGCACCATCTTTTATTTCTTGTCTATCTACTAATTTCGTAGTTTCTATTATTTCTATTCTTCTATTTCAACTTGATTCCAGATTTTAGAGAAACTAGGGGCGCTATGCCATTCGCATTGCTATAGGCGTTGTTGTTCAAGCCCGCGTCGCCCCCGCCCACACGGCACACACACGGCGGAGGTGTAAGACGAAGGAGAAGCCAGCCACCAATATCCTGATTTTGTTCCATTTTTTCCTGCATACATACTGTTATATCCTTTATAATCTATTGAATCTGTTCCTGTCGAATAATCACTATTTGATATATTTGATTGTTTTCCATTTAATGTATATATATATCCAGGTGCATTTGTTGCTCTATATGTTGCTCCCAAGTATATAATTACCTTCTTGGTTATGTGGATACTTGGTTATATGATTCCACATACATTTCTACGCTCGGTCCTCCTATTGCATAATTTGCTTTTGAACTATCTACATAAGTTGTCCATTGACTAGGTGAACATAGCCATGCCGCTGCATGTTCATTATTATTCCAATTTGATGTGTTACTTCCTCTTTGTGCTGCCCAAGTTGGATTCATTTTTCTTATATGTCTCTAAATCGCTTCCTGTTGGTGTATAATTTATATAACTTGATAATGTCGTGCCTGTTTTATAATCTGCTTTTAAATATATTGTATTTGCTCCATCTCCAAATTTATTTTCTTTTATCTACATAAAAATATTTATATTTTAAATCTCCTTGTGTATAATTTTGTGCTACTTGTCCATAATATTTTTCTGGATTTGCTGCTATTTGTTCTGCTGTTACACTTGTTCTTGATTTTGTTACTGTTACTGTACATGTTGTACTTTATATTTGTTGATACTTTTCCTTTTATTGTTATTGTTGCACTTCCTGTTGCCACTCCTGTTACTGTTCCATCTTCTGCTACTGTTGCTATACTTGGTGTGTCTGATGTATATGTTAAATCTTCTACTAACCCTGTTGGTGTTGTTGTTACTTCTATTTTTGCTGTTTGATTTTTTTTTCCTACTGTTACATTTTTGGCTGTTATACTCATTACTTTTTTTGTACTATACTTACTTTTTTACAAGTTGCTTCATATTCTGTTCCTTCTACTTTTGCTGTTATTGTTGTACTTCCTGTTGTTCCTACTGCTGTTATTTTTCCATTTTCTACTGTTACCACATTTTGTCTGCACTTTCCCATGTTATTGTTCCTGTTACTCCTTCTGTTAGTGTTGCTGTTATTGTTTCACTTGTCCACTAAATAACTTTAACTCTTTTTTTTGATAATCCTATTCCTGAGATTTCTTCTACTGTGTAGTCTTCATTTATTCTAAATAAATATTTGTCTGATACTACTTCATAAGGTAAATCATCTCCATCTGTTTTTACTGTCATTCCTGCTTTTGTTATTTCATCTCTTAATAATGTTTTGTCCACTTGACCTAATCCTTCTGCTCTTGCTGTTATTATTGCTAAATTAATTTGTTCTAATGCATTTGCTCTTCCTGTTTTACTTTTTGCTTGTGTTGCTCTTTTTTAGTATTCCATTTTCTCCACTTAATGCATTTATTGTTATTCCTGCCAATATTAAAATAATATTATTGTTATTACTAATGCTATTAGTGTAATTCCTCTTGCGTTTTTTCCTTTTTGTGTTCATGTTTTAAATTCCTCCTTCTTTTTCCTTTTGTTTTTTTTTTTTATTAAGTTATAAACTTAATAAAAAAGTAAAAATCGTATTTACTTACAGTATCAACGATTCTTTCAATTTTCTATATAATTTTTTTTTTAATTTTCTTAAAAACTTAATATTGCATTTTTTGTTGGTATATGGTATAAAATTGATTGTATATTTTTTATTTAAGTTTATAAATTAATTATGCCTTTTTTTAGAATTTTTTGTAAAATGTGCTTACTAACAATACATTTACAAAAAAACTTTTAAAAAGGCTTTTTATTTTTAGTATTAATACTAATACTCTGTTGTACAGTTAAATTTTACAAAGCAAACTAATAAAATTAGCACAAGTCAAAGAAATTACTAAATACAAATAAATTTTCCATAGATTGCACTTTTTTAAGTCAAGTATCTATTGTAATATATAGAAATAAAATAATAATGAAACTTTTTTATTTTTAGTGCATATATTATATAAAAAAGAACTTTTATAATTATATTTTTTACTTTTATTTTTTAGAAAGGAACGTGATAATTTTGAATAATAATTTAGATGAAACAACTATGAATAATATAAAAAAATATGGTAGACAGTGGTAATATTAATGGTGCTATTTCCCAAATATCTCCTGAAATGATACAAAATTTTTTCTAAAATGTTTGCACAAGCTCAAAATAACCAACAAAATGTATCTAATGAAAGTCAAAAATACATCTACAAATTCTAGCAATACTTCTAGTAATAATTTTAATCAAGCAAATAACAACAATTCTTCTTCAAATTCTTCTAATAATTCTAATCAAGCAAATTCAATTCCAAATAACTTTTGATTTAAGTGGTATAGATCTAAATTCTATAATGAAAATCGCAGGAAATATGAATCAAAAAAATGACCCTAGAAGTAATCTTCTTGCATCTTTAAAACCGTATCTAAGAGATGGTAAAAAAGAAAAACTTGACAATTACATAAATTTATTAAATATGAGTAAAATTGCAGAAACATTGAAAAATACTCAAAATAATACAAACAAGGATAATTCTTAATAATGCCTCTCCCTTTTCCTCCTTTTTAGACAATTTTACCCATATTACAATAATCGTCGTTTTTCTCCTTACATAAATCATAAGGCAACTTCTCCTACTTTATATTATCCTCCAAACACTGTTCCGAATAATACTGAATCTTTTAATAATTCTAATAAAGAATCTTTTGACAAATTTTGATAAAAAAGAATCACTAACTAAAAATGATGAAAGGTCTAATGAAAAATCTATAGAAACTATAAATTCTATAAACTCTATAAATTCTACAAAGTCTACTAACCCTTTTTTCATCTCTTTTTTTCTTTTTTTTTACCTTCTTCAATTGGGCCTTTATCTTTTAATCCTGATGCTTTAGTTGATAATTCTATACCTATTTTTGAAATGTTTGGCATTCATCTTTTTTTTGATGATATTATCATCATTTGTATACTTATTTTTTTTGTATAAAGAAGAAGTTAAAGATCAAATGCTTTACATTATTCTATTTTTACTACTTCTTTCCTAATACTAAAAAAGGAACAAATTGAAGTGCACACTTCTGTATAGACACTTCAATTTATTCCTTTTTATTTAATTAAATTATTCTATTTCTATTTTGTCATCTACTACATGTATATATGCTTGTTTATGCAATGTTTCTTCTTCTCTATCTATTTCTCTAACAATATTTGCTATTCTTATTTGTACAACATCTAATAAGCCTGCTGCTATTATTGCCTGTTTGTTCCCTTTAGCCCCTGCATGTGCTAATCCTCTTAAGTTTCCTAATATTACTATATTATCTGATGCCATTACTTCCGCACCTGAGTTCACATCTCCTAGTATTACTACACTTCCATCAACTTCCAATCTTTGTCCTGAACGTAAAGACCCTCTATGAAATGTTGTTTCTGATACTATTGTTTCTTGTTTAAATGTTTTCTTTATACTTGATAATCCTAGAGATTTTGGTGTATCAAAGTCTACATCTACATCTATAATTGTTTGTATTATATTTTGTATTTCATCCATTTCTTTATTTTTTAGTGCTTTTCCTGTTACTTTTATTGGTATTTTTTCTGTTTTGTACATTTTTTTTTAATTCTGGTAACTTTTTCTTAATGTTTGCATTATATCTTTTGTTCTGCTGTTTCTGCTATTTTTAAAATTGTTTCTTCTTTCTTTAATTGAACACTTATAACATTTTTCATCTCATATCAATCCTTTCTATTTGGTGCAACCATTTATAAGTAGTACGAAGGTACGTTGATTAAATTTTAAACGAAGTTTGACGTAGCAAAATTGTAATATTTTTTTCATTTTTCCTTTGGTTGAAAAAAAGATTAAATTTTGGCAAGGAAAAACAAATTTAAAATTTATGAGGCGTACGAGGGTACGTTGATTAAATTTTAAACGAAGTTTGACGTAGCCAAAATTGTAATATTTTTTTTCAACCAACTATCTTAAAGTTTCAGTATACGGACTAGCCGTAACATCCTCCGTAACATTCTGTAAATTCATTCCAAAATATTCCCTCATTATCTGTTTCACCGCATCAGCCGTATAATAACCATGCCCCCCATTTTCTGCCATAACAACAACCGCTATTTCCGGATTATCAAACGGAGCAAAACCCGCAAACCATGCATTTACTTTATTTCCTGGTGCCTCAGCTGAACCAGTCTTTCCACCTACTGCTATTTCAAAATCCTTAAATATACTTGCCGCTGTTCCCTCTTCTGTAACAGACCTCATACCCTCTAACACAACTTTCAAGTTTTCCTGATTTATATTTAAGTTTTTCCGAATCATCATCTGACAAACCTAATTTTTGTTTTACAAATTTATTTATATTATCTCTTGATTCCTCTGTTCCATCTGCATTTCTTATAGTTTTTATAATACTTACATCTATCTTATTTCCGCCATTAGCTAACATACTAATATATTTAGCCATTTGTAATGGACTAAACTCATTATCACCCTGTCCTATCGCCGCATTTAAAGTATCTCCTGGTGCCCAATAAGAAGCATCTGGATGCATTTTCACCTTAGTTTCCTTACTTGCTAACACTCCTGAAGTTTCATCTCTTAATTCTACTCCTGTTTTTGTACCTAATCCAAAATATTTTGCATATTTATCTAAAGTATCTATTTGCATTCTATCTGCAGTTTCATAAAAAGAAATAGTTACATGATTTTTCTATTGCTCCTATTACATTTAATTGTCCATGTCCTCTATGATAATCTGTATAATACCAACAATTCATTCTTGTTCCATATTTTTCATATTTTGTATACACACCAGTATCATTTATTATTGTTTTTGGAGTTATTACTCCTGATTCTAAACCTGCTATTGCTGTTACCATCTTAAATATTGAACCTGGTGAATATGATGTTTGCATTGCTTTTATTTTACAAGTGGTTTAGATGCATCATTCACATAATTATTCCATTTTTCGTTACTTATCCCACCTATAAAATCTGATGGATCATAACCAGGATAACTTGCCATTGCCAAGATTTCACCTGTTTTTACATTCATTACAACACAACTCTCAGATATTGCATTATATGATTTTCCAAATCCTCCACTTCTAATTTTTTGCATATTAGCAGCCAAAGCATCTTCTGTTACTTTTTGTAGATTAGCATCTATTGTAAGTACTATATCTGCACCAGGTTGTGCCTCTTCTGCTGTATATTCTCCTGTTATAGTACCATCAACTGCCATGTCAATTTGTTTTACGCCTTTTTTTCCTTTTAAATATTCTTCAAAAACATATTCTATACCTGTTTTTCCTATTAAATCATTTTGATCATAAGTATCTTTTTCTTGTTTTATATTCTTCTGAACTAATTTTTAGAAGCATATCCTAATATATGTGATGCCAAAGAACCTTTTGTATATGTTCTTTCAGGTTTTACAAAAATATTAATTCCTGGGAACTTATCACTATTTTCTGAAAATTCCGCAACAGCCTCTCTTGGAATATCACTAGAAATAGTTACCGCTTTTGTACTACTATAACCCTTCTGTGTAATTTCATAACGAATTGCCATTATTTTTCTAGCCTCTGAAATATCAGCACTATTAATTTTATATTTTTTTCCTTCATTTTAAAAAATGCTTGTTCTGCTGTCATATCTTCTGTCATATTATTAGCTTTTTTCCAAGCTAATAAATTATCTCCTTCCAATGTAAATGTATATGGATCTATTTTTATTGGAAAAGAATCTGGATAACTAACTTCATATTTTTCTAAAACTTGTATCATATTTAATATTGCTTCATTTAATGCTTCAGTATCTATTTTTGTTTTATACAATTCCAAACCAAATTTTGTATTTGATGATACTAATACATTACCTGATTTATCCATAATATTTCCTCTAGTAGCCTCTAAAGTACTCTCTCTTGTAAGTCTCGTATTTGACTCTTCTCTATATTCTGCTCCATGTACAATTTGCAAATTAAACAATTGACTAACAATACAATTCCAACAAGATATGTTATAACTGTAACCATATTAAATCTCAAATTTGTATTTACATTATTTACTTTATTTCTTCTTATCTTCTTTATTCCCAAACTCTCACCTGCTTCCAAAACATTCCCTATTAGAAAAATTATACTATTTTTTAAAAAACTGCTACATCCATTTTTGTTTGCATAACATTAAAAATATCTTGTCAAAATTTTATTTCCTGTATAAGTATTTTCTATATAATATCCAAACTTTTGCATAGCTGGATACAAAATAACAGTTAACACTACATTATAAGCAACTTCTACCAACAAAATTTTTATAAAAATATAGCAACTCAAAAATTTATCGAAAAATCACATAACTTGCTACATAAGAAAAAAACTTCATAAAAAATAGTTAAAGCCGCCATCATTAGCATTATAGTAATACGACTATCTTTAGAAAAATTTTTATCAAAAACTTTAGCTAAAATTCCTATTAAAGCTAAACCTATTGCAGAAATTCCAACTTTGTTTTTAAAAAGATAATCTAAGAAAAAACCTAAAAAAAGTCCATATGTCACTCCCATAAACTTATTACCGAATAATCCTACAAACACAATAAAAATTACAAATAAGTTAGGAGACACGCCTGCTATTGTAAACCAACTAAAAAAAATTAGATTGCAAAAATAACAAACAAATATTAAAAGCACAAGAGCAATATTTATTACAACTTTTTTCATAACTTTTTTTCATAACCTCCTTACTCACACAATTTTTTGTGTACATTGATTAAATCTCAAATTCAGTTTGACGCACCGCCAAACATTATTACTATCTTCTTTTAAACCTCTGTAATTGAAAAAAATTAAATTTTGGCAAGGAAACTTTTATTTAAAACAAGGGCGCATACTGTGTGTATGTAACCGCATTTTAAATGAAGTTTGACGCAGCCAAGCATTGCCACTATCTTCTTTTTTAAACCTCTGTAATTCAAAAAGAATTAAATTTTGGCAAGGAAACTTTTATTTAAAGCAAGGGCGCATACTGTGTGTATGTAACCGCGTTTTTAAATGAAAGTTGACGTAGCCAAGCATTGCCACTATCTTCTTTTAAACCTCTGTAATTGAAAAAGAATTAAATTTTGGCAAGGAAACTTTTATTTAAAACAAGGGCGCATACTGTGTGTATGTAACCGCGTTTTAAATGAAAGTTGACGCCGCCAAAATTGTAATTATTTTTCAATTACAATTACTTTTCAATTACAAGAACTGTATCGATTTTATCAAACTCCACTGCCGTCTCAATCTCCACATAACGATCAATAGCATTCTTAGTAGAGCTCACACTCTTAACAGAGCCCAAATGAATACCCTTAGGATAAATTCCACCCAAGCCAGAAGTCTCAATACTATCACCCTGAATAACATTAGCATCAGTAGGAATATACATACCCTTAAGCACTTTATTATCCTCCAAAGTACCCTTACAAACAATACTATCCTTATTAGTACTCATCAAGCAACTAACAGAGCTACTAGTATCAATAATAGTCTGAACCTTAGAAGTAGAATCAGTAACAGAAACAACATGACCAACCAAGCCCTTATCAGCAATAACAGTCATATTTTCCTTAATACCATCTTTTGAGCCAACATTAATAACTAATGTCTTAGAATAATTACTTATATCCTTATTAATCACATAAGCAGGTATTGTTTTATATTCACCATACTTTTTATTCAAATCCAAATATTCTTTTTAAAGTCTCATTTTCAGTCTTTATATTTTCCAATTCACGCAAAGACTGTTCCAATTCACTATTTTGCTTTTTCAATTTTTGATTCTCTTGCTTCAAATTACTAATATCCGCAAAAAAGTATCATTTCCATTTATTTTATTTTTTAAATATGTTAATCCATTTTGAATCGGCATTACTAATTTATTTGCAACATTTTCAAAAAAAGATGTATTACGTTCTCCATTTGAAAAAACAACAACTAAAACAAGTATTATAATTGTAATAACAATGCCTAATATTCCTGCTTTATTTTTTTATACATATACTTTATCTCCTTTTACGAGCATTTATTAAAACCGTTTTTAAATTTTCCAAATCTTCCAAAGTTTTTCCAGTTCCCCTTACAACACAATCCAAAGGTTCCTCTGCTACATATACTGGCATACCTGTTTCTATACTTAACAATTTATCCAAATTTTTAATTAAAGCTCCTCCACCTGCAAGCACAATACCCTTTTCCATAATATCTGATGCCAATTCTGGTGGTGTCTTTTTCTAATGTAGATTTTACTACTTCAACTATTTTTGCAATAGATTCCTGCATTGCTTCTTGTGTCTGCACTGATGTTATTTTCTCATTACGTGGTAATCCATCTGCCAAATCTCTGCCTCTTACTTCCATTGACATTTCTGTCATAAGAGGCATTGCACAACCAATTGCTAATTTTATTTGTTCTGCTGTTGTTTCTCCTATAGCTAAATTCATTTCTCTTTTCACATAATTAACAATATCTGAATCTAATTCATCTCCCGCTACTCTAAGTGAATGACTAACAACTATCCCTCCTAAAGAAATAACAGCCACTTCTGTAGTTCCTCCACCAATATCTACAATAATACTTCCACTTGGTTCTGCAACATCTAGTGATGCTCCTATTGCAGCTGCCATTGGTTCTTCTATTAAATATACTTCTTTTTTTGCACCAGCTTGTAAAACTGATTCTTCTACTGCTCTTTCTTCAACTTCAGTAATTCCTGATGGAACACCCACAACAACTCTAGGTCTTCCTAAATTAAAACGTTTATCTACTTTTTTGGATTATATTTTTTAACATTAATTGTGTTGCAGTAAAATCTGCTATCACTCCATCTTTCAATGGTCTTACCGCTTTTATTTGTTCTGGAGTCCTCCCTAACATTTCTTTTGCTTCAGTTCCTGTTGCTACAATCACTCCAGTTTTTTCTATCAATTGCTACAACAGAAGGTTCGTTTAAAACTATTCCTTTACCTTTTACAGTCACTAAAATATTGGCCGTTCTAAATCAATTCCTATATCTTTTGAACCAAATGAAAAAAACTTCATAATACACATTTCCTTTCTATTCAACAACCTGATTTTTTGTTCTATCATCTGTAATTTGTCTTGCATTTTGACATAACTCTTCTATATGTTCAAATACACTTTTGTATTCCATATTGCCTATAACAATATGATCTATAAGCTCTATATTAAATGCAATTAATGAATTATATAGCTTGTCTGTAAAATGAATATCAGCTTGACTAGGAGTTGCATCCCCACTTGGGTGATTATGCACTAATATTATTCTACTTGCTCCTACTCTTATTGCACTTGAAATTACAGTTTTAATATCTAATTTTACAAAACTAGTTCCACCCAAAGCAACATCTTCTATTTTTAACAAACAATTTCTTGTATTTAATAAAAATAACCTTGCTACTTCATTTTTTTTCATACTGAAATTCACCTAAAACTGTTTGGGCAATTTGATTTGTATTTTTTACTTCTGTTCCTTTAGATATATTTGGTTTTGAAAGCCTTATTGCTAACTCACATATTGCTTTTTAATTGTATTGCTTTTTACTTTTCCTATTCCTTTAATTTGCATTAGTTCTTCTAAAGTTGCAGATTTTAAAAAAAGCCAAATCTTCACCCATATCACTCATTCCTAATTTCAGAATTTTTTTGAGCAACTTGGACAGATGTTTCTTCTTTTGTTCCATTTTTTTATTATTATTGCTAATAATTCTGAATTTGATAAAAATTTAGCTCCTTTTTCTTCTAGTTTTCATAAGGTCTTTCTCCTGTTGGTAAATCCTTTATTTTAATTGACAAATTAAATTACATTCCTTTCTAGCATCAAATTTGTCCCTTATTATACTTTTTCTATAAACAAAAACTGAAATTAACACTCCTACTATACTAGCTATATTAATTCTAAATGTTAATGCAAAAGTTAGTTTCAATATGCTTAAATCTAATACTAATGGTTCTTTTAATCCAAATTCTTGTTCAAAAGAAAGCCACCATAACCCTTGCACATTACTTGCTAATCTTCCTATAAGTCCCCCTATTACTAATCCTGATAAAATAAATACTATTAATATCCATATATTTTTTTTCTCTTGTTGCCATTTTGTTCATTCCTTTCATGAGGTATAATTTATCTAAAGCTATTGCATACTTTCCATTATACTTTTTTAATACTACCTCTACTTTTGTTTTTAGTTTATTTTTTCTTACGGTTTTACAGTTTTCAACTAACATACGTATTATACCTTGATTTTGAGTTTTTTCAAGTAAATTTATATTTTTTTATAATATTAATTCAAATTTTTATAAGAATAATTGACTTGGATTATATTGCTTTTTGCTTTAATCTGTGTTATAAATTTAATTATTACTTTCATATATCTTTCCAAACATTTTTATATTTACTTTACTCAAAGCCATTTAATTTTTTATCATATTTTAAATAATAACTATTGCATTCCTAAATTTCCAAAAATTATACATTTAAAATTAACAAATATATAGTATAATAAATATAGTAGTTTTAAAGGAGGCAACAAAATTGAAAATAGAAAAACTAACAGAAAATAAAATTAGAATTATAATAAATCAAGAAGAACTAGAAAATACAAAAATAGATGTACAAAAATTATTATCTTCAGATCAAACATCACAAGAACTATTACTAAGAATTTTAAAACTGCCAAAAAAAAAGAAATTGGTTTTGATACTGATGGACATAAACTTTTATAGAAACTTTTTTTCAAGTTCTAATGAAGCAATTGTTTTTACAATAACAAAATTCCAATCAGAAGATGAACCAAATCCTGAAAAATCATCTACACCTTCATTTCTAAAGCGCAAATATCCATCATTTCCATCAAGAAAAAAAAAAAATACAGATATAAAAAAAAAATAAAATCTTCACCTCGAAATTTTAAAAAGAGAAAGAGTTGCTGTAACTTTTAAATTTTTATACTTTTGATAATTTTTGTAATTTCTGCACAGTTTTAAAAGATAGAAATATTAAAGTAACACGTAAAATTGTAAAAAAATTCTTCTTTAATTCTTTATGATGATAACGTTTATTTAACATTATCTGGATTTAACGTAGATAATAAAACTTTTAAAAAATTTACTACTTTAATTATTGAATTTGCAGATTTTATTACATACAATAGTAATTTTGATTGTGTTCTAAAAGAACATGGTCAAACCTTAATAAAAGAACAGCCAATACCTACAACTATAAAGTATTTTACATAAGCTGCAAAATTTGTATTAACTTTTAAAAAAATCACTGTACAAAATTGAAAAACTTTATTATTAAATTTCATTAATAATTAGTTTAATCATTTTTATACAGTGTTTTATTATTTTAATATAAATAGTTTTGAGGATTATATGCAACCCCTTTTTACTCTAATTTCCAAATGCAGATGTGGTCCGGTTGAATTTCCAGTTGAACCTACTGCTGCAACAACTTGTCCCTGTGAAACAGTTTGTCCAGCTGATGCATATAAAGCACTACAATGTCCATAATATGTTTGAACACCATTTCCATGTGTTATTACCAACAAATTACCATAAGAACCTTTTCTTCCAGAAAAAGTAACAGTACCTGATGATGCTGCTTTTATTGGTGTACCTGTTGATGCTGATATATCTAGTCCTGTATGTCTTGATGAACGTATTCTACTTGATTCTGCAAATCTTGATGTAATTATTCCAGATATAGGTTTTATTAAAGATATTCCCAAACTTACTTTAGAACCAGAAATATTAAATCCTGTATTTACCGTACCCGTAGCTTTTTTTGATGTTAATATATTATTTGCTTTAGCTACTTGAACTTGTGGTGTTTCTTCTTTTGGTTTTTCTACATATAATTTAGCTACCGCATCTTCTTCTGTAACAAATTCTTTATTTTCTACTTCATATTTTTTCAGAAATAGCTATGCTTTCCATATTATTGCTTTCTTTTTCTTTTTTAGCATATTAACAACATTTTCAGCTTCAGCAAATGTTGAGACATATACTTTTTTTCTTCTTGATTTTCTAATATTGCATAATATCTATAATATGTGGTTCCTGCATTTTTTATTTTATCATAAATTTCATTGTCATTTGGTACTATACCTCTTTTTAACAAACATAATTGATATTCTGGCATTTGATCAACTTGCACAAATGCTACATTTTGACCATCTCCATTTTTTATGTAGTCATTAATTTTCGCTTGTAATTTTCCTTATCTACTGTGTAACCAATTGGTTCATTATTTAATACAACTCTATATGTTGGTTTAAAAAAAATATGCTACTAACCCCACAATTAAAAAAAGCTGCAATTATTAGCAATATGACAAGTTTCAATGATCTACGTGCATGTATTAAAACTTTTTTTTAACATTAATCAATTCTCCCTTTGTAATATTACTGTAATCATATTGTAATATTAAAAAAAAGCAAGATAAATTGAATGTAAAAAAATAGTAATTTTACTATATTTTTTCTCTATTTATCTCACTTATATTCATTTTTTCTCCATTTTTCAAAAAAATCAAATTATCTCTATCTAAAAATAACTAACTAAGATTTGTTTTTACATTATTTATTTCTGTAACAGTAGCCTTTTTGAGATGGCACATAATATCCTTTAGTTTGGGCTATTCTAAATAATTCATATTGAAAACTTTCATCATTATTACGTATTTGTTGAAATGTTTGTCTAAGCCCCATGTTTTTCTGATTCTGATATTGCTGTTTGATATGCTGTTAAATCTGCTTTGACATTACCTAAAATATCATTCACCATTGTTTTTCGTCCATGATATAACCTCCCTCTTTAAATTCTTACAATTAATTGTTTAAAAATGTCATTAATTTTTGTTTTGTGTTTAATGCATCTTGTGCTGATTTTGAAAATATTTGTTTTATTTGTGGGTCAACCGCTTGTGCTGAATATGCATTTAATTTTTTTGATATGCTGTTTCATGTGCACCTATTAAATGTCGTAAATGTTGTAACTCAACTTGTGTTAAATCTGCCATTTTTATCACATTCCTTTCTAAAAATTATTATTACTAAAAAGCAACAATTTCTCTTTTTTATTATGTACAAAATTAAAAAAAAAATATAACTATGTAAATTAAAAATCTACATAGTTATAAAATTTGTTAAATTATTTCTAAATTAGCATATTTTGCCATCAATCTTTTATGTCCAAATTTTTCAAATTGAATATCAACTTTTAAATCATCATTTTCTGGTTCAACAGAAGATATTACTCCTTCACCAAACTTTTTTTATGATAAACTTTTACACCTTGTTCATATTTTGATAAATCAACATTTGCATTACCTGGCTTTTTCCCTAGAGAATTTAAAAAACTTTCTGCGGTTCTTTGGAAAATTCCTGTATTTGTAGAAGATGCAACTTTACCTGTATCTACTTTATATGTTTTTATATTTCCATTGTTTTTTATTTCGATAAGACCAACTAAATGGTGAATCACTAAAGACTTTACTATTTCCAAAAACACTATCATTTTGGCTTTCTCCTAAAAAGCATCATCATATCCATCTAATAATTCTGGTGGAATTTCTTTTAAAAAATCTTGATACTGGATTACAACTTGTAGATCCAAACACTGTTCTCTGTTTACTAAATGTTAAAAATAAATATTGTTTAGCTCTTGTGATTCCTACATAACATAAACGTCTTTTCTTCTTCTAATTCTTTTTGGTTCTCCTATTGATTTATATCCTGGAAAAACACCTTCTTCTAATCCTACTAAAAAAATACTGCTGGAAATTCCAATCCTTTAGCACTATGTAATGTCATTAAAGTTACTGTGTCTTCATTTTCTTCCATATTATCTAAAAATCACTTGATAATGTAATTCCTTCTAAAAATTCACTTAATGTATTATCTGCTGATTCCTCTTCAAATTCAATTGCAACATTTAAAAATTCGTCTAAGTTTGCTATTCTATTTTCTGCTTCTATGTTTTTTCATCTTCTAATGCTTTAGTATATCCTGATTTTTTAAAGTATTTGTTATTAATTTAGAAATTTCCATTTCATCTTTTTTTTGCTCTCATTTCTTCTATTAAATTAACAAATTCTCTTGAATTTAAAAAATACTCTGTTTAATCCATATTGATCAGCATTTTTTTATAACTTCATACATTGATTGTTCTGTTCTATTTGCTAATTCTTCTATATTTTCTAAACTTGCTTTTCCTATTCCTCTTTTTGGTTCATTTATAATTCTTTTTTAAACTTAAGTTGTCTGCTGGATTTTGAATTAATCTTAAATATGAAATTATATCTTTTATTTCTTTTCTTTCATAGAATTTAAGTCCTCCAACAATTTTGTATGGTATTCCTTCTCTATTAAAAATGTCTTCTATTGCTCTTGATTGTGTATTCATTCTATATAATACTGCAAAATCTGAATATTTGAAATATTCTTCTGTTTTTTAAATGATTTATCTGTTGTACTATAAAACTTCCTTCATCATATTCATTTTTTGCTGAATATATTTTTTGGTAATTGTCCTACCTCATTATTTGTCCATAATTCTTTTTATATTTAACTTCATTATTTTTTTATAACTGCATTTGCTGCTTTTAGTATATTTCCTGTACAACGATAATTTTGCTCTAATTTTATAATTTTGTACCTGGAAAATCTTTTTCAAAATTTAAGATGTTTGAAATATCTGCACCTCTAAACGAATATATTCCTTGGTCATTATCTCCTACAGCTGTTACATTTCCATGTTTTGATGCTAACATTGTTATTAATGTGAATTGAGATTTATTTGTATCTTGATACTCATCTACTAATATATATTGAAATTTTTCTGCATAATATTCAAGTACGTCTGGATTTTCCATTAATATTTTAATTGCATAATTTATAATATCATCAAAATCTATAGCATTATTTTCTTTTAGTCTTTTTTTGATATAGTTCATATACTTTTGCTATTTGTTCCTTTCTATAATCTCCTACTGCACTTGCCGTATATGCTACTGGTTCTAACATTTCATTTTTTGCATTACTTATTTCAAATTGTACACTTCTATCTGTCATTTTTCTTGTCATCTATTCCTAAGTCCCTCATACATGCTTTTACCATTGTTTTTTGGTCAGATGAATCAAATATAATAAATGATGTGTCAAATCCAATTCTGTCTATAAATCTTCTTAAGATTTTTACACATATTGAATGAAATGTTCCCATCCATATATCTTGTGCATCATCTCCTACTAAATTTGCTATTCTTTCTTTCATTTCATTTGCTGCTTTATTTGTAAATGTTATTGCTAATATGTTCCATGGTTTTACATCTTTTTCTTTCATTAAATATGCTATTTTATGTGTTAGTACTTTTGTTTTTCCACTTCCTGCTCCTGCTATTACTAAACATGGTCCTTCTATACTTGTTACTGCTTCATATTGTTTGTCATTTAATCCTTTTAATAGGTCATTTTCTATTTCTGTCATCTATATCATCCTTTCATTTCTTATATAACCAAATATAACTATTTTTTGTATTCAAAAGTCTGTTTGTATTTTACTATAAAACTCCAAAAATATCAATAGTTTATCTATAAATTTATACTTCACTTAATAAACTGTGAACCACATATTTATAAATTATGTATTACATATTTGTCTTTAATTAATTTGTTTATTAGTACACAAAAGTCACACTAAAATTATTATGCATAGTTTATTGATAAAACTGCAAAAATACTATACTTTCACTCTAGCTTATCCAAAACAATAAGTTATAAATCGTAAAAATTTTGTCATATTTTGTAGAATTTACAGAGTGTTACTGTAATTAAACCCATAAGTTTAGTATAGAATAATAGTTATGAGTTTTATAAGAATTGAGGTATTTGTATGAAAGTTAAAACTTTAAATGGGAATTTGAATATTATTGGTAAGAATTTAAGAAAGTTTAGAAAACAACGAAAAATTTCACAGCCTGAAATTTGTAGAAAACTTGATCTAATTGGTGTTACTATGTATATTAGTGACATATATGAAATTGAATATGGTAAAAAAACAGTTAAGGACTTTGAAGCTTTGGCTTTTTGCAAGGTTTTAAATATTAGTCTTAATGATTTATATTCTAATACAGAAGAATATTATGAAGCATAATCTCGAACCCAAAGCGGACATTACTAGCATTTACACTATTCCAAATATTTAAAGTCCGCATCTGTGTTCATTCATTAAAATTCATGAAATAAATTTTTTTTGTGCATTTTAATTTTATATATAAGAAAAGTCAATTATCACATATTAATACTAGATATTTAAGTTCATTGCAAACATTCCTATTAAAAAAACCAATAATATTACCAATAGCAGTCATTCTTCCATGATATAATTGATTTGATTCTGGTATTAATTCACCAGATACTATATATAGCATTGCTCCTGCTGCAAAACTTAAACATATTGCTATTACATTTGTTGATATAGTTCCTAATATTGCTCCAAAAATGCACCTATTCCTGTTGTTATTCCTGATAAAATTACATAAAATATAACTTTTAATTTTGACATTCCTCCATTTTTCATTGAACAGCCATTGATATTCCTTCTGGTATATCATGTAAACAAATTGCAATAGCAAGACTAATTCCTAACTTTATTGATGCATTAAAACCTGAACCTATTGCCAATCCTTCTGGAAAATTATGAATAGCAAGGCCTATAGAAATAACTATTCCAGTTTTCAGTAATTGATTTGATTTCATATTTTTAGATTTTTATCTACATATAAATCACAAAAAATCATTGTAATAATTCCAAAACATATTCCTAATATAACTTGACATATTCCGCTTATTTCTAGTGCTTCTGGAATTAAATCAAAACAAATTATTGCCATCATAAGTCCTTGAAGCAAATGATAAAATAAAACTTAAAAATTTATTTGAGTTTTTCTTTACATATATACCTATAAAACCTCCCAATGTGGTTCCAAATGTACCAAAAAAATAAACCCATTAAAGTAGTTTTTAAAATTTGCAAATACATCATCCTTTCTTAAACATTAAACTCAGAATTTTGTATAATATAATTACTAAAATCCTGAGTTATTTTTTATTCACTAAATTTTATGTTCTACTTTAATGAGTTATGATTATTATTATATTTTTATTCTTCTTCACCTTTTAATTTTTTCTGCTCTGTCTGCTGCTATTAAGTTATCTATCATTTCATCAAGGTCACCATTTAAAAAGTTTTCCATCTGGTAAATGCTCATACCTATCCTATGATCTGTTATTCTTCCTTGTGGATAATTGTATGTTCTTATTTTTTCACTTCTATCTCCTGAACCTACTTGTGATTTTCTGCTGTTTGCTATTTCACTATCTTGTTTTTGTTTTTCTATCTCATACAATTTTGTTCTTAACATCCTCATTGCATTATCTCTATTTTGAAATTGTGATCTTTCAGTTTGACATTCTACAACAATTCCTGATGGTTCATGTATAAGTCTTACTGCTGATGAAGTTTTATTTATATGTTGTCCTCCTGCTCCCTGATGAACGAAATACTTCCATTTTTATATCTGCTGGATTTATTTCTATTTCTACATCTTCTACCACTGGTAGTACTGCTACAGTTGCTGTAGATGTATGTATTCTACCACTGCTTTCTGTGTCTGGTACTCTTTGTACTCTATGCACTCCACTTTCAAATTTTAGACGGCTATATACTCCTTTTCCTGTTATCATAAAAGATATTTCTTTATATCCTCCAAGACCTGTTTCATTTTCATTTAAAACTTCTAATTTCCAATGTTTCTTTTTCTGCATACATTGTATACATTCTAAATAATGTTCCTGCAAATAATGCTGCTTCTTCTCCTCCTGCTCCTGCACGAATTTCACATATAATGTTTTTGTCATCGTCTGGGTCCTTAGGAATTAATAAAATTTTTAATTCTTCCTCTATTTTTGGTATCATTTCTTTTGCTTCATAAAATTCTGTTTCTGCTAATTCTTTCATTTCTGATCTTGCATCATTTCTTTTGCTTCTTCCATATTTTGTTTTACTTTTTATATTCTCTATATTTAAAAAACTACTTCTTCTATACTTGCATGTTCTTTCATTAATTTTTGCCATTCTGATTGATTTGCAATTACTTCTGGATCACTAATCATTTGTGTTAATTCTTCATATCTATTTTCTACTAATTCTAATTTGTCAAACATGTATTAACATTCCTTTCTTTTTTTTTTTTTCATTTTTCTAACTAATTTTACTACAAAAATGGCAAAAAAATCAACCACTCTAATAAATTTATGTACATCACTATATTTATACATACTAAACCTCTAAAAAATTATATACTATTCCACAATTGTCTAAAATTTGTTTTTCTCTATCTGTACAAGTAAAAATTAATATTTGATTATTTTTATATTTTTTATCTATTGCTAATAAAAAGTTTTTCTAATCTATCATCATCAAAATATGCAAAAAAACTTCATCTAAAAATAATTGGTAAAGTTTCATTAGATAAATTTGTAATCATAGATAATCTAAGTGATAAATATAATTGCTCTATTGTTCCTACACTTAATTGATTTGCAGACACATAATCTCCTTTTTGGTTTTCTACTATTAATCCAGTTTCCTCATTAAAATTTACATTTGTATATTTATTATTTGTTATATCTGCTATATTTTGTGATAAATTTTGTGTAAATTGAGGTGTTATTGTACTTTTCATATTTTCATAACAATTATTTAAGATCGTCTTTGCTAGCTCAAAACTCATGTTTAATTTTTTCTAATTCTTCCTTCTTTTTGTTTTTTGTAATACATATTCTTCTTCTATAAATGCTAATTTATCTAATTGTGGTTCAATATTATTTTTATCTAGTTCTAAACTATGTAAATCAACTTTGCTATTTGATACTTTTTTCTTGCAATATTTGAATTTTAAATTGTATTTGTTCTAAATTTTTTAAATTTAAAATATCTTCACTTATATTTTTATGATATTTAATATATATATAATCTAATTTTTTCTCTTGCTTTTTCTTCATTTTGTTTTTTTTTTATTTCTTTTATAGTTTTTTCTATTTCTTCATTACTTTTTTCTAAAGTTTTTTATTTCATTTCCTATCAAATTTATTTTTTCTTTAATAATCTCTTTTCTCTTTACTTTTTTCATTATAACTTTTATACTTTCTTCATTAGCTTTTTTACTACGGATATGTGAAAAAATTACAGTAACTGTTATGGAAACTAAAATTATTAAAATTGAAAATCTAACCATTGTATTTTTTAAAAATAAAATTGCAAAATATTTGCTAATACTAAAATTATAACACAAAAAAATAAAACTACTTTCATTTTTTTTTTTTTTTTTCTTTTTATTTTCAAAATTCTCTAAAAAAATAATTCTTTTATTTTTTTCTTGCAATGTATCAATACTAAAGTCATATTCCTTTATTTTAGCCATATTATTGGTTTTTAATTGGTTATGAAAATTTATTTTCTCTTGTTCTATTTTTAATTTCTCTAAAATATTTTTATATCTCTATACATCTGCATTTCTAATTCTAAATTAGAAATTTCTTCTTTTTTTTTTCTGAAATTTTTTCTTCTATCACATATTGTTCATTTTCATATTTTTCTAATTCGCTTTTTTCTTGTTGTAATTCTACTATTTTTTTCTGCACATTGTTTATTGGCTTTTCCCTAGTTCTTGCTGTTCCTATTTCTTCTAGTTGTCTTCTATTTATACGATCCATTGCTATTCTAAAAGATGTTTTATCATCACCTGTTCCTACTAAATTTGCAATTTTTTGAATTAAATTTCCTTGTTCTGTTTTTTCCTAATTTTACTTCTTGTTGATTAGAAACAACTGTAGATAAAAATAATTCTTCATCAACTTTTGTTTGTTCATAAAAAATTGGCTTCCTGTTGATTTATCTATACTAAAATTATTTGTTATTTCTTCTTTTTGTTCATTATATATTTTAGGATTTTTTTATAAAAAAATCTCTATAAACTTCAAAATATTTTCCATTATCTAATATGTAAGAAATTTTTCCTGAAAAGTCTTGCCCTGACCATGGAAGATATTTATCATAATCTGATAATTTTTTTACTTTTTTATTTTTGCTTATTCCATATAAACTATTCACTATATAATGCATTATAGTAGATTTTCCTGATTCATTTTTTCCAAATATTATATTTATATGATTTCTAAATTTTATTTCTTTATCTTTTTATTTTTCCATAAGAATGTATATTTAATTTTTCTATTTTCATATAGTGCCTCCTTTATTGTGCATTATAGTTTTACATTTTATTCAAGTGCTTCAAAACTATCTCTACTGCTTTTTCAATAATATCTTTTTTTCTTCTTCCGTAATATTTTGTAAACTCATTTTTCTCTTGACTTCTTTTGCAAACAATCCCTTTAATGTGTGCTGATTAGCAATTTCTTTTTAAGTTATAATATATTTTGTTTTATTTTTTTTATTTTTATTATCTGTTTATTTTGAATAACCTTATATAATCCATAAGGTTCTATTTCAAAGCGCCTTTTTCCTATTAAAATTATTTTTGCTAATTCTTTTTCTGAAATTGGTTCTTCATTTATTTTTTCTATTAATTCCTCTTTTTGACAATATATTTGTAACATCAATTTCTTTTTTCAACAAATTGCTTATCATCTAATTCAATGAAATTTAATTCTGGTTCTTGATTTTTCTCTATATTTCCTACAATCATTCCATGTTTTCCAAGCTCATCAAATCCCATAGAAACTGTAGAACCTGGATATACTATTTTTTTTGTTTTCTGCCATTCCTTTTATATTGCTATTCAAAATATCTGCTTCCTGAGTATTTACATCATAATTAGATTTATGAATATGTCCTAATGCAACATAGTCGAAAGCTTTTTCTTTTAAAGTTTTTTCTGATATAGGATTATAATTATTATCTTCTAAAATTGCTCCATTTAATGTTCCATGTATTACTAAAATATTTATCTTTTTCTGGATTTTCTATTATTAAGTTTTCTATTCCACAATTGTCACAATAAAAATTATTAAATCCATATCCATAAATATCTACATCATCATAAGAAACTTTTTTCTATTTTTGAATTGAATATTTTTACATTTTTACTCCATTCAAATTGATTATAAAATGAGTTTTTTACATAAGGATCATGGTTTCCAGGTGATATAAAAATTTTTAGTTTCTGGTATTTCTTGAAATAAATTGTTTATATATTGAATTGTTGACTTTTTAACATATTTATGTTCATACATGTCTCCTGATATAAATAGATATGGTATTTTATTTTCTTTTATATAAGTTATTAATTTTTGAATGCATTTCTTTGATCCATTCTTCTAATATCTCCAAAACCTTCTTTATCTGCTAATTAACAAATGGACTGTCAAAGTGCATATCTGCTATATGTACAAAATTCATAATAAATTACTACCTCCTATTTTTTATATGCGAACATTTGTATTGTATCATATTCAAAAAAAGTCAAACAAAATTTGAAAATATTTTTCAAAAGCAGTACACTATCATAAATGTACTGCTTTAATAAAATTTTAATTATCATCATCTATTGGTCCAAATAATTCATCAAATTTAGCTTCAAGTTCTTTTTTTTGCAAATCATACTCATCATCTTGAGGAAGTACAGGAGCATCATCTGCCTCAAAATCATCCAAAGAAACCATATTACTATTTGTAACACCTACTGGAACTTTTTTCATCCATTTCTTCCAAATCAGGAATAACAACTTCTGCATTTTTCTTTTCTGCAACAACTTCTTTTTTAGGTTCTTCTTTTTTTTTTTTTCTGACACTTCTTCATCATCCTCAAACAAATCATCCAAAGATTCAACTTTTTTAGGTTTTCTACCTTTTTTTCTTCATCATCTTCTGAACATAAGGATTATACGGATTATATTTTCTCCACGTTCCTCTTTGAATTTCGCCTATATCATTATGGCTAATTTCATGACGTTCTAATTCTTTCGCCATTGGATGTTTAAAATAATAATATTTATCTGCTTTTTACAGGTTTCAATCCTTTTACAAAAATTATACATTGATCAATATCCATTCTACGTAATTCATCTGGTGTCATTAATGCTCTAGCCATAACTTGATCTGAAATACTTTTTCCTGTTTTATGATTTTGTTTATCCTTGCTTATTGATACACTATCCCTTTCTATTGTTTTTTCTCCTAATTGTTTTGAAAAATATTCAACAGTTTTAAATGAGTTACTTCCTAAAAAATAAGTGTGTATCACAGTTACCCATTATAGTTTCATAAGATTTTTTCATAAACTGCTTCTAATTGGTCAACATTTTGTAAAATTACACTAAAAGATATTTTTCTACTTCTTTTGATGTTGATATCTTTTGTCAAAATCCGGTATTTTTTTTTGCCTATATTTGCAAACTCATCTAATATAAAAAAATGTTTGCTCTTTCAATTTTCCACCATTTTTGATCTGCATAATCATACAATTGTTGTATCATCTGTGCAAAAAATATAGTTAATAAAAAGTCATACGCTGTATGTGTATCTGAAGATATAACATATACTGCTGTTTTTTGATTTCCTATTTCTTCAAAAATTTATTGTATCTGTTGATGTTAATTCCGCAATTTCTTTAGAATCAAATTTCCCTAATTTTGATTGCAATGTACTTAATATAGAACTATATGTTTTTTCTGGTGCAATTTCAATAGATTTATAATACATCCTTGCTGGGTGGTCATAAGGTAATGCACTTATCAATTCTGTTAATAAATTACTTCCTCCCTTAGCATTTGCCGCTCTTACTAATTCTGCACAACTTGCTAAATTTTGTTCCTCTTTAGGTCTTGTTGCTAACAAATAATATATCAATGCTTTTAATAGCATTTCTGCTGAATCATCCCAAAATGGCTCTGAACTTCCACCATCACTTTTTGTCCTCTAATAATAGTATTTGCTATAACATCTACATCAATCTCTGAAGATATATGCATTAAAGGGTTATATCCATCACTATATTGTGGTCTTACTAAATTTAAAACTTTTATTTTATAGCCATGATCTCTTAGATATCCTGCTGTTTTGTCATATAACTCTCCTTTAGGATCTGTAAACACATATGAGCCTAACATCTGATATGCATTTGGTATAGAATATGATGCAGATTTACCAGAACCTGAACCTCCGACTACCAATACATTGACATTTCCTCTTTTATCAACTGGTAAATAATTATTTTCTGCTAATATAATTCCTTTATTTTTATCTAATATATTATATTGCTCTCCATGTTGGCTCCAATCACTTGAACCATGTTCAATATCAGAATATTCATGTTTAGGTGCTGATTTTGCAAAACCTACTGTAAATGCTATTCCATATATAATTGTAAATCCTATTAATGTTGGTATAAAATCCCCTGCTGCTCCTTGAACAAATACCTTTCCTAATGTTGAAAATGGATGTATTATACCTTGTGTAAAATTTTCTATAAAACTTGCTATACTAAAGGCTTCACTTTGTTTTGCTTGAAAAACAGAATATGAAAAAAAGGCGAAATAAATACTAAAACTAAAATAATCCATAGTATTCCGCCCAATCATAATTTTTTTTTTTATTTTTTCAGTGCTCCTTGCATTTTATAATTCATTTATATCACCTACTTTTTTGTTTGTTAAATATTATCTATCTATTTCTGTGTTTGTCTTTATAGTTTTTACTTCTCTTCCAGCTTCCTTACGTCTTTGGTCAATTTTTTAAATGATTCTGTATTTGCTTCTATTACTTTTCCATCTACTATTCTAATTGCCATACCTGTTTTTTTCATCATATCTACATTCATTTTTCTCTTGCAACAGTTTGCATTAGTTCTGAGATAACATGCTCTGCAATATCATCTTTTGTGCTATTGCTTGAATTTTTGTTGCATCTCCTGGTTTTTGACCTTCTTTTAATTCATTTTTGCACTTCTGCTAATATAGAACAAACAATTTGTATTCTCATTTTGTTGTCTTTCTGAGCTCCTATACCTGCATTTCCCATTTAAAACTTCCTCCTTAATGGTCTTATTTTTCCCTGATTTCAAAGGCAAAATAAGATTTATATGGTTTTAATTTACATTTACCTTTAACTTCATTTGTTTTTTCATCAAAATAAAGTATTGGTTTTATTTCTTCTGTAGTTTCTGGGTCGATAATACATATTGGCCTCTTTAAATTTGGTTGTATAACGAAAATCCTTGTATTCAGTTTCAGTTTCTGCATACAAACTATCTAATTTAAGTGGCATTGGTCTTTTTTGAAATTGAAATTTTATTTCCTTCTAAAAGAGCCATGTTTACTAAACTCTTTCTTTTCCAAAAGACAAAATTACCAATTGATCTTCATTATCTGATGGATCATCTATGTAAAACGTTTTTCTAGTGTTTTCACCTCTTAATTCTTCTGAAAAGTCTAATCTCTGTATTGTGAATTTTGGTGAGTCTGGTAAAAATTCTTTCTCTGTTTTATTTACTTGGTATATTACTGTTCTAACATCTTTAGGATCTGTAATACTAAAGTGTTTTTTCCTTGCCACATATCCATTTATGACACCCCCTCTTCTATGATTTTATACATAGCTCGTCTTTTGCATGTCTATTATTTATTATACTTAAAAACAAGCCATTTGTCAATATGATATTTATGTAAATTAATTTATTTTTTCTTCTCTTGGGTTAAATTTTGAAATTTGTTCTAATTTTTCATATAGTTCTTTTTCTTGTTCTGATATTTTTTTTTGGCACAACAATTTTTATTTCTGCTACTAAATCTCCTCTATTTCCATTTCCATCATCATAACCTTTATTAGAAATTCTTAATTTTTTCTCCACTTTGTATTCCTTGTGGAATATATATTTTAGTTTCACTATCTATCGTTTGAACATTTACTCTTGTTCCTAAAACTTTTGCTTCCCAAGGTGTAATCAATAAATCTGTGTATATATCCATACCATTTAATCTAAAGTTTTTGCTATTTTGTATATCTATTTTTATATATAAATCACCACTTTTTCCACCATTTGCACCATCTTTACCTTGACCTATTAGTCTTATTTTTTTTTTCTCCATTTTTTATTCCTTTTGGAATATTTATTGAAAATACTTTACTTCTACCATTTACGTCTTTTAATGCTATCTTTTTTTCTGTTCCAAAATATGCTTCTTCGAGACTTACATTTATTTCTGTTTCTATGTCTTTTCCACGAATAGGTTCCTGTTCTTTTATTTTTTTTTTTTCTGGTTCATTTTCAACATTTCCTAAAAATATTTGAAAAAATAGATTCTTTACCCTTTAAATTCTTTTGTCTTTCACGCAAATTGTGTGTGTTTCCAGGTTCTATCATATTTTCTTTTTTGATGAAGGTACAGATAATGTTCTATATGCCTCATTTATTTCCTTTATTTTTTCTTCTGCTAAACTATCACCTACATTCAAGTCTGGGTGATATTTTTTTTTGCAGCTATTCTATATGCTGATTTTATTTCATCTATTGATACTCTAGGAGTTTCAAGTCCTAATAATTTGTAATAATCTTTAAACACCATTAAACATCCTCCAAATATAAATTGGTATTTGTATTATATCATAAATCACAAAAAAAATCTATAGTTTTTTTTTTTTTTCTTCAAATTGGTTACACAATTCAAAAATTTCATTCCATTAGACGCTTTAAAAATAATAACATCACCTGATACAACATTTTCTGTTAAATATTTTAATACACTTTCTTTATCTTTTAAATAATTTATAACTTTTTTTCATTATTTTTATTTTTTGATTCCGCTTCTTGTGCTATAAATTTTGCATTATCTCCACAACATACTAAAATATTAGCACTACTGTCTATAAATGCATCTCCAATCTTTTTATGCATTTCTTCCGCAAAATCTCCTAATTCAAAAACATCACCTAAAACCGCAATTTTTCTACGATTTTTATAACCATCTAAAGTACTTAAAGAAGCCTTTATAGATTCAAAACTAGCATTATAAGCATCATTAATAACTGTAATATTATTTTTGAAATTTTGTATTTCCATTCTCTTTTTAGTTAAAGAAAATGACTCTATTCCATTTTTTATTTTTTCATTATCAATGTTCAAAATTTTCCCCAACAAGAGTAGCACATAAAGCATTATAAACAAAATGTATACCACCAACTGGAACATTAACTAAAAACTCCTCTTCTTTTTTCGTTATTAACCAAATGGCAAATAAATTCACTACCATTTTCATTTAATTTTATGTCAGTAGCCCATACATCACATTTACTTTCAATTCCAAAAGAATGAATCTTTTAGTTCTGTATTTTTATCATTATCTTTATGCCATTTTCCTAATAAATCATTATCTTGATTTACTATAATCTCTTTATTTTTTCATACCATTTAATATTTCCAATTTTGCCTTTAATATATTTTCTCTTGAACCCAAATTGCCAATATGAGATGTACCTATATTAGTAATAATAGCTAAATCTGGTTTAGCTATATTAGTAAGAAATCTATTTCACCTAAATGATTCATGCCCATTTCAACAACTGCAACTTCTTGATCAGTTAAATGCAATAATGTCAATGGCAAACCTATGTGATTATTATAATTACCCATTGTTTTCAAAGTCTTATATTTTTGAGCAATAACATTAGCAACCATATCTTTTGTACTTGTTTTTCCAACACTTCCAGTAATAGCAACAACTTTCAAATCATTACCATATAAAATCCTCTTATATGCAGCTATTTTTTGTAAAGCCTCCAAACTATTTTTATTACAACAATAACTGTCCTATCACTCCACTTTTCTAAAGATTTTTTATCTAACCCTATATCATTAATAATAACGACTTTACTATCTTTTTTTTAAAAGCCTCTTCCCCAAAATTGACTACCATCTATAGTATCAGCCTTTAAACCTATATACACATCACCATTTTTCATAGACCTTGTATCATAAGCAAACTCGCCACAAACTTCATCCATGTTTCCCTGCACCAACACACCATCTATAACCTCTAAAATATCTCTAACTTTAATATCCTTACTCATTTTTATCACAAACCTTCCTTTAAAAAATCATTTTTTCAAAAACAATTTTAATATATATTATATTAAAAAATCAATATTTTATTATATTCAATATTAAAAATTAAGTTAAGGAAAATTTCACGCCAAACGAAGTGAGGACTAAGAAAAAGGGAGCCATTAACTTATTTTAGAAATTCTTAATTTGTGCAATTCAACCGAGAAAATAAATTTTACTTTATACTATGTTAATTTTTAAAATAAGTTAAAAAGGAGAAAGATTTCTCTCTCTCTATATATTATGAAACTTTTTTTCTTTATGATAACAATACCTCCAGCCAAAATTGCAAGTGCCACAACACCTATTATAGAATACTTAATCATATCTCCAGAAACACCTGTTGGTGGATGTATAACAATATCCTCTGGATAATGATAATCAGGTTCTTTATTATTACCTGGAATTTTTCTAGTTGTATCACTTGGATCAGGCTTCTCTGGATTAAAGTTACCTAATTTTTTCACCAAATGTATTTGATGTATCATCTGCATAAATCTCTCTACCCCAATTTTTTTTTTGTTACCTCAACAATTTCTGCCCAGTTACTATACCTCATATCCTCTTGTGTTGGTGCCAAAGATTTATCTAACAACAATTTTACAGGTACTGTAGTCTTTTCACCTGGTTTCAATTGTGTTGTTCCAAAACCTTCACCTATTAAAACTGTAGTATACTTAGATTCATTTGGATTCTCAACACTTGTTAGTTCTGAACGAACATTGTCTGATAACCATTTATTTGCATCTGACCATCTCATAACAGCCCACTTATTGCCTTCATTTGTAGCGTTTTCATCTGTTAACATCTTACTATTTTTATCAAATGATAATCCATTATCTACATAGTCAATCATGTTTGATACAGTTGTCCTTACAATATTAGCATCTCCACCTGGAGTACCAGATCTATAATATGCTTTTGTATTATATTCTAACTCACTCTTATTTGTTATATTAAATCCATATTCTACAAATAATTGTGCTCTTTGTAAGATTTCCATATCAATTTCCATTTCTACAAAAACCTTTTCTAGCTAAATCTGTTTTACTTGTTCTTCCTGTTGATGGCATATATTTAACATTTGCTACATTCATATCTGCACTTGGAATTATTTCTTTTAATACACTTCCCTCACTAGTTTTTAATGTTATTTTATTTATAACATTATCAACTTGAACCTTATATCTAGGTCTTTCTACAATTCCAAAATCCACATCACTTACTGTAAATATTTGAATTGTTTCTTCTTCCTCTTCATCTTCTTCTGAAACTGTATCGTCTTTTTTCACACGGAACACCATACAAGGTGTGAACGCATCTAATGTTAAGGTTGAATTAATTTCTGTATTATATCTTATATGCTGTTTACCATCTGCATATCCTGCAGCCCATGTATTTTTCAATTTCTTTTTCTTGTACTTGAACCATCATTTGGTAAATTATAATATTCATTATGACTGTCATATACATCTATAGCATCTGAATACCTTGTTCCATCAAGATACCAATATCCATTTTGTCCATCATAATTTCGTTGTAATCTGCTAGAATCATATATAGTTGCCTGATATTGCTGTACAGGGATAAGTATCATCACCATATTGGAATACTACAATATAGTTTCCTGGTAAAAATCCTCCTAATTCATAAGTTCCATCTGAACCAGTTGTATCTGTTATTACTGTTGAGCCACTTGGTCCATAGCCTTGTGCTGGATTTCCTAAATTCATTCCTGCACCTATATCTATTAAACTTACCTTTACTCCACTTACCTTTTTAGTATCTTGGTCTGTATATCTTCCGTCGCCTTTTCTTTCTTGTCCTTCCTTAAATTCGGCATCTGTATGGTCTTCAAAAAACCACCTGTTGTTTTTCTTTCATCTGCTGATAATTTTAAAGTAACATCTGGTGCCCAACCTAAATCATCTTCTACTGTTTGTAATCTTCTACTTGGATCTGCATTTCCTACTGCTGAATCATTATCAATTGCTGTATATGGACTTCCATTCTTTTTTAGCTGTACATGAATTTATTTCTGCAACATTTGCTGCAATATTAACATTTCCATTTAACATACTTACTAATTTTGCTTGTGAAACTTTATATCTTACATAAATTTCTTCATTTGATCCTATTGGTATGTTAATTTTATTATACTGTCCATTATAAGAGCTTAAACTATTATAAGAAACATTTCCATTAACACTTACCGTTCCTGAACTTTGATTAATGGTTGCTGAAGTTCCTACTTGTTCTATCGTTAAACCGTTATCAAAGTAATTTACTATATCTCCTACAGTTGTAGTTATTGATGTATTTTGATTTCTTATATTAATTTTGTATGTTAAGTATACATTTAATGCTCCTGGATTTTGTTTATTATATGATGCATCTGATGAATATATTTCTCTAACAAGTGGTGTATTATATGCATCTGTTACCCTTATTTTTATATTATAATCATCATTTCTATTGTATTTATATACATGTGAATATGTTTGACCATAATCTTGTCTTGTTAATGCCACTTCTGCTGCATATAATTGATCTTTTATTGCCATATCTGGTAAATCTCTTTCATAAATACCGAAATTTACATTATATACAGTATCATTTGATGTTGATTGAGCATCTAATCTAAATCTAGTTTGGCTTGTATTTGCTGTTATATGATACTTACTATTTGCATAATATTGATCACTATATGCATTTCCTCTATCATCTGAGGCATTTGCTTTATATAGAACTTTACTTTCATACCTGCCTTCACTTGGATATTGCCTGTATTGATATTCTACTGTATCTCCACCATTTGCATTATTAACAGATATTCCACTTCCATTTATTTGTGAATTTGCTGTTATTGTAGAGAATTTTTGGTTAAGATTACTTCTATCTCCTGAACTTTCTGCTGCTTTTGAACCATCAGTTGAGAAACTTGTTGCTACATTTTCATATTTTATTCCATTATATTCAAATTCTATTGTATATTGAGATAATTCTAATAATCTTATTTTTAAGTCCTGTCCATAGAACCTATATTTACCTGTTGAACCTGTTGAACTTCCTCTACTGTTATATCCTGATGATACTTCTGCTACTTTATTTCCATTTTTCTTTAGTATTACTCTAACTCCATTTATTCCTTCACCAGAATCAAATTTGTCATTTCTTGCACTTGTCTTTCCTTCTCCTCCATCTAGGAATACTGTTCCTTCAATATCTATTAAATTGGTGAGTTTGATACTGATGTCGTACTTCCACTTGATATGCTTATACTTCCATAAGTTGTTGCTCTATATCCATAAGGTACTGAAACTTCATAAGCTACATAGTTTCCTTCTGGTGCTCCATCAATACTAATTCTACCACTATAATCTGTTACAAAATGTATATGCTTCACTTCTATCAACTAATTCTAAACTTGCATTTAAGTATTTTTCTGTGCTTGAATCCATTATTATAAATCCTGCACCTGATATTGCTCTACTATCTAATGAGTCATACTTGTATATTCCAAATCCTACTGTTACTGGTGGTGGTGGTTCTGGTATGTCTGGAGTATCTGGAGTATTTGGTACTTCTGTAACTTGATTTAACGTTACACTTACACCATTTGTATAATAAAGTTTATAACCTGAAGGTACTACAACCTCATAAGCTACATAATTTCCTTCTGAACATTATCTAAATTGATTTCACCGTTACTATCTGTTCTAAACTGACCAGCTTGACTCTCATCAACTAGTGTCTTACTACTACTTAAATATTTTCCTGTTTTTGTGTCTTTAAATTTGAAATATGCATTTGCTAAACCACTTCCTGTACTAGAATCATATTTTCTAATAATTATACTAAATCCTTGTGGTTTTGGTTTATTTGAAATTTTGTAATTCCATTTTGTTTCATTGTAATTCCACTTGTATTTGTTACTATATATCCCGCAGGTGGATCGACTTCATAAAGCAACATAATTTGCCTTATTTATTTTTTGCAATTGAAATTTTTCCACTTGAATCTGTCGTGAATTGATATGCACTACTTTTTACTTACTTCACTATAACTACTACTCAAATACTTTCCAGTATCTTTATTTTTTATGATAAATTTTGCACCTGCTAATGCCTGTTTACTATCTGAGTCATATTTATATATTTCCAAACTTATGTCTTGTTTTTCTTCTTCATTCTCTGCCACATCATAGTCATTTGAATCACTCCAGTTTCTATTCGTTTTTCAGAGGTATTGCTTTTGTTATCTTTTTTATATCCATTAGGAGCCGTTACTTCATAAGCAACATATTTACCAATTGGTAACCCACTTAAACGAATTGATGTATATTTTCCATTTTCTGCTGTTGTACTAAATTTTTGATGCACTGCTTTCGCTTACTAAATCTCCATTTCTATTTATATATTTTTTTAATGTTTTATTATAAATTTTAAATTTTGCACCTTTTAATGCTTTTCCATTTTTCATCTGTTTTACGAAGTTTAATTGTTGTATTTATTTTCTTTCCCGCAAACACTATTTGACTCTGTAGAACTCTACTTCCTGTTCCATTACATTCTACTCCATCAAATACTACGAATCTACCCTTACATCTTAAATAACCATTTTTTACAGCTGTAGAAATTTGACTGTCATAACCACTATTTACACCTATACGTCTTAACATATCTGGTAAAACACTAGTATTATGATATGCTCTACATACAGCATCTGATACAACATATTTATATGCTCCACTTGCCGCCAAATATGATGCTGCATACAAATATTTACCTGCCGCACTATCAGCTTTTTTGTTATTGTACTACTACCACTTCCTTTATAAACTTTTATTGAACCATCTCCATCTATATTAACATCTATTACAGCTGAAATATAAAATACAGAAACATCATAGTTACCATACATACTATAATCATGTGCATCAATACAAGCTGCATTTGCCATTTCATATATTTGTCCATTAGAATATTTATCCGCTGCCTTTCTACCTGCAATTGCATTTAACTTTTCTGCAAAATATAAACTATCAGAACCCTTTTGTGCCGCAAGAACCACATCATCTACTGCAAATTGCGCTCCATACGGTGCTCTTCCTTTATCTGTCCTTCCATTTTGCTTATCTAGTTCTAGTATTAAATTTACTGCTTTTACATTAAATTAGGAAAAATGACAAATAATGCAAGCATTGCAATAAACATTGCTAAAATATAAATTAATTTTTTTATTACTTTTTTATTTCTCATACTTTTCCTCCTTTCTAACATAAAAATACTACATATCCTATACCCGCTAACATAGCAATTATTATAAAACTAATTACAAAAAAAGCTGTACCTGTTTTAATACTTACTATAACATCTGCTTCACTAAAATCATCTTCTCCATTTTGCTTATTATTAGGTGTTGAATCTTTATCTAATAAATTTTCTGAATTAGAAGCACTTGCAATTTCAGCAGTATTATACGTTGTTCCTAAATTATCTTCTGTCATTTTTCTTTGTTAAAATTAATGTTACCTCTTTTTGCTTTCACCTGGATTTATTTTTACATCAGAAAGAGCTGCTGTATGTAATTTTCCATCATTATCTTTTTTATACCATGTTTGATTTAAAAGTTTTATCAAAAGTAACATCTTCTGGCATATAATCTATAATATCTGTTGCTGTTCCTACAACTTCACCTTCATTTGTAATTTTTATTTTGTATTTCATTTGTACAGTTGTGTTTGCAACTTTTTTTTTAGCATGTATCTCTACTTTTGCTAATTTACTATCTGAAAAACTTTTTTTATTGTATTTTCACTTCCATTTTGCAATGTTACTTCTGTTACAGTTTTTATCTAGTCTAAGATCAAATACTTTGTTTTTAATAAATCCTGCATCAATATTTTCCAAAATTGTATTCTTTACTTCTAAAATATCTGTAACCGCTAAGTCTTCACCATTAGAAGTTTTTCGCAACAACATCTGAGTTTACACTTTCTTTAACTCCATCTTTTTGATAAATTGTTGGCTTATATGCATTTTTATCATAAACAACTGCTACTAAATATTTTCCATTTGCAAGATCTTTAAAATCATATTCACCAAATTCATTTGTTTTTTTTGTTCATTTATTTGTTTTCCTGTTGAAACATCTATTAATTTTACTGTCATATTTTGTAATACTTCTTCTTCTAGTTCTCTTTCACCATTTTGATTTTCATCATTCCATACAACTCCCATTATTTCTGGTAATTGCTGTTCTGCATCATCATCTACATCATCTGGATTTTGATAATCTTCTAATAAATAAACTATTTCTTTTTGTACACTTTCTTGTCCTACACTAAGAACATTAACTGTACTTTTTCCAACCTGAGATTCTATTGCTTCATTAGAATCCACTGTTTGTATTTATTGTGATTTTTATTTCACCTTTTGCTGTTAGTTTTACTGTTTTTGAAAAAGTACTTTCTTCCATTTTTATATCTGTTTCTGTTCCATCTATAGACATTACAGCCTTATTTATAACACATCCCTTTGAATTTCTAAATCTATTGTTATTTCTTTATCAACTGAACTATTTCCCTTAATGTCTAAAACATAGTCTATTTTGTCTCCGTTTTTTACATTTTTTTCCTTTTTACACTTCCTGTATAACTAACTTCCATATTAATTTTTTGTTTGATTATATTTCATCTTTAATATATTTGATTGTACTGTATCTTTTTCAACTGTCGCATTAACTAAAATACTTGCTTCTTTTTTGTGTTTGTTCTATTGGCATTTCATTTGTTTTAAAGTTTTGATTAAATATGTATTCACCTTTTGCTGCTAATTTATCAATTTTTAAATTTATTTGTCCATTTTCATCTTGTTTTATATCAGTTAAATCCTCTCTGTCTCCTGTAGTTTTAGATAATATTAATCCATCTGAAACATATTCCTTTAAATCAATATCCGTCAATTCTTGATCTGTTAAATTTTGCACTTGTATACACATTGAGTACAAATCATTTGTTCCATAAGTATTTTCTTCTGAACGAGTATTCATAACCGCTACTTTAATTTTGCTATCTTTTATTGGATTTTTTTAGTGTTTCATAATTTTTTCAGCTAAACCTTCAGCTGTTATTTTTATATTTCCTTTTGTTGTTTTAGTATCTGTTATTTTCTTAGTAGCAAATTCATAATCAAATTCTATACTTTTTCCAGCTTCAATTTCTAAATTTTCTTTTTTAATTTCTTTGCAATCTTCATCTTCCCTATAAAAAAATATTCCAAGCCTTTTCCAATGTTATAGCATTTTGACCTTCAACTTTTATTTCATTATAAAAAATTGCATTTTCTTGAGTTGCAACAGCTGTAAGTCCTTTTTATTTTATTTTTTGTATTATTTGTTATTTTTACATGATAAGAAATTACTTCACCTTCAAAAAACTTCGTCACCATCTTTTATCGCCTTGTCAGCCTTTTTGCAACATATTCTACTGTTAATGGCTCTACTTGTTCTGTTTTGTTATTATCCGTTGTTTTTCCATCATTTGTTGATTTATCAGTACTATCTGTCTTATTTTCATCTTTTGTTTGGTCTTGTGTTTCTTTAGGTGTAACTACTGTAGAAATATTATCATTTTTAGTTGCCTCATTTTCAACACTTGCTATTTGTGGCGTAGATACTGTTGTTTTATTAGTTTCACTTAAAGTTTGTTCATTTATACTATAATTAACAGTATCTTGCATATATCCTTGTAATCCACCATCTTGTTGTTCTTGAACATTTACCTCATATTCAAATTTAGATGTTTGTCCTGCTGTCATTGTTCCCATATTTATTCTAAACCTTTGAACCTTTGAATAATCTTTCTACATTTGTTGTCCAATTTTCTCCTGACTTCTCATAAGAATATTCAACTGTTTCCTGATTATTCAATTCTTGTATTCCTTTCGCATAAGATAATTTAACCTCTTTGCTATCATTTGTATTACTTATTGTTCCTTCAACTTTTTGCATCTTGTACATCAAAATTGTTATTATTAACAACTGTTACTTTTTTTGTTTTTGCAGTATCTTTTGTTGAAGTGAAATATCTTTTACTTCTGTTCCTAAACTTTCCGTATTTTCACCATCTTTATAACCTTCGACATTTGAATATGTAAATACTCCTGTTTTCGCATTACCATTTATTTGAACATTAAATGTTTTTGCCCTTTGTCCAACATTTTCTACTACTACCTCTATTGAGCTGTAAAAGAAGGAATATCTTTATATAATTCTATGTCAGCATTTACTACTATTAAAGCCTCTTCATCTACATCTTTTTTTTATAATCTTTTTTGTTCTCCATTTATAGTTAATTTTATAACATATGCTCCATCTTCTCTGTTAAATCCTTCTGCTTTAACTATTTGTAGTTCTTCTCCATATAATAGTTTAATTGAATTAGCTCTTACATTTTTTACTTGTTTAGGAAATACTAATTGTATTACTGGATTTTTATATAATACATTTGACAATTCTTTTGTTTTTAATGTTGCATATAATTCTACACCTTTTATTAATATCAGTTGTTCCTAAATTAGCATTATTTACTGAAACTTCTACCTTTTCTTCTGCTTGTGAAAAATTTGTATTTGAAATAGCACTTACAGTTTTTCCATTATATATAATGTTGATTTCATTTTCTATATGATCATATTCTTCCAATTGTTTTTGTGTAAATCCTATATCTCCCACAAAATATTTTTATTTTTTATATTGATTTCTCCAATTTTTTCTGGAACATTTTCAAATTTCAATGTTGCTTTAGTGATATTTTCTGGATATTTTACAACTATATAATCTCCTTCTGTTTCTGTTTCTTTGTCTATTGTTGCTATTTCTTGTCCATCTTGATTTAATACTTTTTTTTTTTGCTTCTTGTCCAAATATGTTTAAAAATTCTTCTTTATTTATGTATGTACTTTCTAAAAATGTATTTTTTGGACTCCCCACCTTTATTTGAAAAAATATGTTTTTTCCAACTTCAATTGATATATCTTTTATTTGTGAAACTTCTGAATTTCTATTGTTGCTGATTCCTCTATATATGCTTTCTTAGATGATTTAACATTAAAATATTCTTTTGGTAATTCTTTTGTAGACGTTTCTTCTGCACTTATAATTTCTGTTGTTGGTTTTATTGTTTTTTTCTTCTTCTAAAACCTTTTGCACTACTTGTTTTACCATAATATTTTGTAGTAATTGTTCCCTTTACTGTTTTTGATATTTGTTTTACATTTATTTTTCCTTCATATAAATAAATAATTTTATATACATCTTTATCTGTCTTCCAACTAATTTGGTCATTATTGACATCATTTTTTTATTCTGTATAATCAATTTGGCTAAATCTGCATCATATTTAGAATCAATTTCTTTTTCCATTTTTTAAAAACATTTATTTTACTTGGTTTTATACCATCTAACTCTGGTACTTCTAATTCTATGTTTTCTTCTTGCTTTGGAAGAATTTGATTTGCTGTTTCTACAGAAATTTTTGTTCTAACATTACATTTGTTTCATCTAATGATTGAAATTTTACAAATTCATTTTCAATATTAGTGTCTACATCATCTGTCCATTGTGTATCAATAATAATATTTTTTTGAATACTTTTTTCTCTGTTTTATTTTCTACTTTATATTCTGCTGTGAAAGTAAAAGTATTTTGTTTATCAAAATAATCAAAAGCTACAATATCTTTTTTCTCAAATTTTACAGGAATTTTTATATTTTTTTCACCTGTTACTATTTGATTTAATGTTATATCATTATTTTCCACATCAACAGCTTTTACAAATGTTTTGTCTAGCTTTTCCTCATCTATTTTAAAATTAGATTTTCAATGTGAATTTTTTGCATTATTTAAAACTCCATTTTTTTCAATTTTAATATTACAAGAAATCACACCTCCTTCTGAAATCTTAAGTTGCTTACTATGTGTACCATCTTCATAACTAACATTGAAACTAACATTTGTATTTTCAATATTTACACTTTGACTTTCTAACTCTTCATACACTGCTTGTACTGCTGTTGTTGTCACATATAAAAAATTGAGCCATAGTTAGTGTCATCAATAGCATCATTGATGTTACTTTTTTAGAATTGTTTTCCTTTTTTTCATTTCTACCACTTTCCTTTTCTAGAAACTAGTCTGCTAGACACTTTCTCTCTATATAAAATATAAAATAAAACTTCAAAAAATTCAATAGTAATAAATTCCAGTTGATTTTCTGCCTTATTTTACCTTTTTTTACGGATAGTGTTTGCGTTCTATTTTTTACATTTTTATTACATTTTTATTACATTTATATTACATTTCTAATTTTTCTTTATAATAGCCTTTCTCTATTAATATTTTATTTTCTAAAAATTCCATATTTCGTAGATTTCCCTAATTTTTTTTCCTAAAATAATGGCAAATTTTTTTATATCATGTTATAATATAAAAAGATGGTTTATAGATACCTAAAAAATCTAAATTTAAGTGTAAGGATAAAAATTATGCCAAATCAAATACTAGCAAGAAAAAGAAGAATTATTAGATAAAAAACTAGAGAAAAAAATAATTTTGAAGAAGAAAAATTTTTAAAAATCTGATATTCAAAATTCTCAAGAAGAAAATATAAAAACTAATACTACTTTAGAATTTAAAAATGAAGAAATACAAAAAAAAATTTTAAACATGAAAATATAAAAAATAAATTATAATAAAGAACTTAAAAAAGAAGCTGAAGAAATACCTAATAATACTCATCTACAAACAAATACTATAGAAGATACTAAAAATAAAATTGACGATCAAAAAATACTCAAAATTCATTAATCACTGATAATAGAAAAAACACCAATAATACTTATCTTCCTCGTAAATCTTCTGCATTAGAAATATTTTTTAATATTTGTTTCTATTATTTTAGCTATTTTTTTTTAATATGCTTTTTAACTTTCACATTTCTAAACATAAAAAATACTAAAATAATATCAAATATTTTTATACAAACTTATGATGTATCTAATTTAACTCAAGAAGAGGCAATAAAAAAAAAATTAATAATATAATAACTAGTCAAATACCAGAAGAATTAACATTAAAACATAATGATTATGAAACATCTATTTCAACAAAAAGAACTTAATATACAATTTGATACAACTAATGCTGTAAATAACGCCTATAAAGTTGGAAGAACTGGAAATTTGTTACAAAATGATTTAACAATATTACAAACTAAATTTCAAAAAAGCAATTTACTTTAAATTTAACACTAGACATAGAATCTTTAAAAAAAACAATTACAAGATATTTCTGGAAAGCTACCAGATAAAGTAAAAAGAAAGTAGCTATTACATAGAAGGCTCTAACTTGATTTTAACTAAAGGTGAAACTGGAGCTGTAGTAGATGTTGATAAAACCGCTTCAGAAATTATCGAACAAATACAAAATTTGAATGTAAAAAAATAATACAATAGAAATTGCCACAGAAGAAAAGTCTCCTAGTGCTTTAGATATTGACAGCATTCATTCTGAACTATATTCTGAAGCAAAAGATGCTTATTTTACACAAAATCCTTATAGCATTTATCCTAGTGAAAATGGAGTTGATTTTGCAATTAGTATAGATGATGCCAAAGCTATGTTAAAAGAAGATAAAGATGAATATTCAATTCCTCTAAAAGTTCTTTATCCAAGTGTAACAACAAATATGTTAGGGACAGAAGCTTTTCCTAATCTTTTATCCCAATACTCTACAAGTTATTCTACTAAAAATCAAAAAGAACAACTAATTTAAGATTAGCTGCTAATAAAATAAATGGTACTGTATTAATGCCTGGTGAAACTTTTTTTTCTTATAACAAAGTGGTTGGTGAAAGAACTATTGCAGCAGGTTACCAAGAAGCTCCTATTTATGTAAGTGGTAAAGTTGTTGATGGCCTAGGTGGTGGAATTTGTCAAATAACTACTACATTATATAATGCTGTAGTTTATGCCAACCTAGAAATTGTTGAAAGAAGTAATCACCAATTCGTGCCTTCTTATGCCCCTGCAAGCCGTGATGCTACAGTTGTTTATGGTTCTATAGATTTTAAATTTAAAAATAACCGTAATTATCCTATAAAGATATTATGTTCTGTACAAAATGGTATTGCTAATTTCCAAATTTATGGTTTAAAAACTGACAATGATTATGAAGTTGTTATTTCTAATAGAGTTACTGGTACAACTTCTAATGCAATATATTCAGAAGCATACAAAATATTAAAACAAAATGGTCAAGTAGTAAGCTCTACTTTACTTTCTCAAGATGTTTATAAAAAAAGACATTAATACTAGTTTTTATTATATAAGGAGAGTTAAACAACTCTCCTTATATAATAATTTTTACATAGTTAAAGTTCCATTTGGTGTATCTTTAATAACTAAAAATATCTTCTTCCCTACCATTTTCAGCATTAATATAGACTAAAAATTCTTTTCCCTCAACATTACCTTTAAACTCATAACATAAAATTTCAGTTCTCCATTCAGTAGGGATATATGCCAAACCTTCACTTTCAATATTTAGTTGTTTATTCAATGTTTTCTTAGCTTCTTCTTTTTGAAATTTTTTATTTTTGAAAGATCTCTTATAGTATGATTATTTAAAAAATCCTGTAGTCTCTATCCCTAAAATTTCTCCATTATCTAATGCTACTTTTTACTTTTAATCAAGTCTGGATACATTATAACACCATCTTGATTATACGCATAATTTATTGTTACTATTCCATCTTGTTTTAAGTAATATGTTTCTTTCATATTTTCAAAACCATGCCTTGCTAAAAATTCTTTTCCAATATTATTAGCTTCTTCTTGTTGAATTATTTCTGAGGTAACTTCCCTATCATAGTTCATATAAATTACATGTCCACCTTTTTTGTGAAATTGAAACACTTACATTTTTATTATCACTAGTTTGAACAGAAAATGTATATGAAGGTATTGTTGCATTTTCTGATAATCCTAAACTTGAAATTTCTTTTATTTTATCTTGATTTATTAATTGTGTTACTACTTGTTTTGCTTTTTTTCCTCATCAACATTTTCTCCAGTTAGTCCTTTCTTTTTTCTTCATTAGTTAAATGTTCAGAAAATGCTCCATCATAAATCAAACCAGAATATTCATGAAAATTCTCTTCCAAATTATTAAATCCGTCTTTACTTTCAGTACTTACTTGTTGCGCAAATGCTACATTTCCTTTTTTTAGTTAATTCTCCCCATTTAATTCTTCCTGAATTAATATCTTCTGATAATTGATTTAATATATTTTCTAATTCAATACTATAGTCATGCAATTCTTTTAAGTTTTTTAAATCTTTCTCCCTAAGCTTTCATTATATATATTTTTACGCGATAAAGAATAACTATAGTCACTTACTTGGTTTAAAAATTTTTGAGTTTTTTCAAGTTCTTGACTTTCTATTGGTAATCTTGCTAAATATGATTGTGCCATATTCGCTTCTCTCCATAAACTTGTTAACGTTTCTGCTCCATGTTGTGGTGTTGTTGATATTAAAGATTTTGCTAAATATGTTTTCACATTTTCTACATAATCAACTAATTCATAAAATGCCATATTATAAGTATTTTCTGAAAATTTGTTTTGCTTGTACTTGTTTTTTGGTATAATAAAATTCCTAAAATTATTATTATTAATAAAAACACTCCTATTACACTAAGCATATGTCCTTTTTTTTTAATCTGCTCATCCAATCTTGAATTTTATTCATAAAAATTCATTCCTTTCTTTTAAATTTTTATTTTTTATTTATTTTTTATTTATTTTTTTATTTATTTTTTATTTATTTTTTTATTTATTTTTTATTTATTTTTTATTTATTTTTATTTATTTTTTTATTTATTTTTTATTTATTTTTATTTATTTTTTATTTATTTTTATTTATTTTTATTTATTTTTTATTTATTTTTTATTTATTTTTTATTTATTTTTATTTATTTTTTATTTGTTTTTTTATTTATTTTTTTATTTATTTTTTTATTTATTTTTTATTTATTTTTTTTATTTATTTTTTTTTATTTATTTTTTATTTATTTTTTTTTATTTATTTTTTATTTATTTTTTTATTTATTTTTTATTTATTTTTTTATTTATTTTTTATTTATTTTTTTATTTATTTTTTATTTATTTTTTATTTATTTTTTATTTACAAAATCTATGTTTACCTATTGTCTTAACTAGAGGTCTTGACCAAATCCATTTATTAGTTGCTGTTGCTGGGTTAAAATAATATATACATCCACCTGTCGGATCCCATCCATTCATTGCATCTCTTGCTGCCTTATATACTGTTGAATTTTCTGCTATTGACTGATTTATTGTCCATCTGATACAGCTGTAATGCTCCTTTTTGATAAATTACTCCCGCAATTGTATTAGGGAACTGGGAACTTTTTACACGATTCAAAACCACTGCTCCTACCGCAACTTGTCCTTCATAAAGGTTCTCCTCTTGCTTCACCATTAATTGCTCTAGCCAATAATTGCATATCTGATGTATTATTTGTACTTTTCGCATAAGTCACATTAGAATATTTTTTTATTACTATTATTAAATATACTTTCCACAATTAAACCACCTATTGTGAATAATATTATTACAAGTAATGTTATTAATATTTTTTTTTTAACTTTTCAAAATATCACCTCTTCTATATTTTTGTATTTTTTTTCTAAAAAAATATACATAAAAATTTAAAAGAAAAGTAGTAGTAAATTTTATTTATTTATGATAAAATTGATATTATAAAAAAAAGAAATTAAATCAAAAAAATTTAAAAATTAACCATAAAAGATTGAGAGGAAAAATATGGATACTAACAAAACAAAATTATAATTTTTTATGCCTCTTATGGAGGTGGACATTTAAACGCTGCAAAATCAATAGAATCATACCTAAAAATCAACATACCCTAACTTTGAAGTTGAATTAATAGATTGTATGAAATATGTAAATATCGGTATTGAAAAAATAACAACAACAGCATATCGAGAAATTACAAAAAAATGCCTTGGGCATGGGGAAAACTATATGCTGACTCACAAAAAGGAATATTAGCACATTTATCTAGCAGAACAAATAAACTATTTGCAATTAAACTTTTTAAAACTTTTACGAGAAAAACAACCAGATATAATAATTTCAACACACTTTTTTTTAGAAGCCAAATGTTAGTAGTTATCTAAAAAGGAAAGGAAAAATTAATGCAAAATTAGCAACTATAATGACTGATTTTGCTCCACACGGTCAATGGCTAATTGGTAATGACAACATTGATTATTATTTTGTTGCACATCAAGGTATGAAAACATTTTTTAATATCACAAAATATTCCTGAAGAAAAAATATTCGTAACTGGCATTCCAATTTCAAATAGATTTTATTACATTTTAAAAAACAAGAAATTTTAGATAATTTTAATTTATCTGAAAAAAAGAAAAAATATTTTATTTTTTGGTGGCGGAGAATTTGGTTTAGGAAAAAGCAAAGAACTGTTGAAATTTTTTTGAATCATTAGTAAAAAAATATTAATACAAATTATTCTATTATTGCTGTTGCTGGAAAAAAAACGAAAAAAAATGAAACAACAATTTGAAGCTATTGTTTCTAAATATGAAAAAATAGAAAATGTTTGTATACTTGGTTTTTTACAAACCAAGTTCCTGAATTAATGCACATTTCTGAATTTGTAGTCACTAAAGCCTGGTGGTCTTACAACATCTGAAAGTTTAGCTTGTAATTTGCCAATGGTCATCATAAATCCTCTTCCTGGTCAAGAAGAAGAAAAATGCTGAACTACTTGTAAAGATGGAATTGCAGTTTGGATAAAAAAAGATGATAATCCTCAATTAATTTTTGACGAGCTTTTTTCAAACCCTGAAAAATTAAAAAACAATGAAAGAAAATACAAATCTTTTAGCTAAGCCATTTTCTACTAAAAATATTTGTGAAATAATTTTTAGAAAATTCATAATAATTTTAAACAACATTCTTACAATGTAAAATACGCATAAATCTAAAAAAATTTTTGATTTATGCGTATTTTATACAATTAATTTTTAGAACAATTTAATGTCCGCGTCTTTGTTCATACGCGAATTTTGCAAAAGAATATATCGCGACCTATTTATTATTTTAGTTCGAAAAACTTTCTTATAATATAAATAATCTATTAAATTTTCTCTTCTACCTTCTAAAGCCTTAGTTAATGTAACTTCATCTGTATATTCCAAATCACCACCAACAGGAACACCATGTGCAATTCTAGTAACTTTAATTCCCAAAGGTTTTATCAATTTAGATAAATACATAGCTGTTGCCTCCCCTTCAACTCTAGGATTCGTAGCTAATATGACTTCTTTTTTTACTTGTCCATCCATAAGCCTAGAAAGCAATTCTTTAATTTTTATATCATCTGGTCCAACCCCATTCATGGGAGAAATAGAACCATGCAATACATGATACACTCCTTTAAATTCATGAGTTTTTTCCATTGCTACAATATCTCTTTACATCTTCAACTACACATATAGAAGATGCATCTCTCTTAGGATTACTACAAATTGGACAAGGATCAGTGTCTGAAATATTAAAGCATTTACTACAATATTTCAAATTTTTTTTTTGCCTCTACTATTGAATTTACAAATTTATTTGTTTCTTCTTCTGTTGAATTTAATATATAAAATGCAAGTCTAGCAGCAGTCTTATGACCAATGCTAGGCAATTTTTCAAAACTTTCTATTAATCTTTCTATTGATGGTGAATATAATGACATTCTATTCACGCCCTTTCCTTAAGCTTTTCCATTACATTAAACCAGGTATATTAAATTTACCAAGTTCAGCAGCTTGAGCAGAGTCTACTTTTCTTAAAGCCTCATTTACACAAGTTAAAAATTAAATCTTCTAACATCTCTACATCATCTGGATCTACTACATCCTTTTTGAATTTTTATCTCTTTTAAAGTTTTATCTCCTGAAACTTTAACACTTATAGCTCCTCCACCAGCAGTAGCATCAAATTCTTTTGTGCTAATTCTTCTTGCGATTTTTCCATACTCGCTTGCATTTTTTAGCCTCTTTCATTAAACTATTTATATTCATTCCTCCAAATCCACCCATACCTCCTGGGGAATCCACCTCTTTTTGCCATTTTATCACATTCCTTTCACTTTTATATTTTTTTGTTAGTTTTACTAACATTTACATTTTTAAGTTTACATTTTTTTATTTTATGTATATCAATCGATTATATTAAATGGTATATTTGCATCACTTGCAAAATCTTGTATAGCCTGCTCAGCCGTAGGCTTTGATGTCATTGTTGTTGATGTATCTATATACTTAATATTCATTTCTTTGCCACATGCCATAGAAACTAACTTTGTTAATTCCTTAACATTTTTCTTGTTTTTTCTAAAACCGTTTTTCCAAATGGTGTTAATCCTTTTGAAAATTCAATACCAACTGTCATATCATTTATTTCTTTTAGCTTGGGTATTTATTAAATTCGTATATAAAACAATCCTTCCATTATTTTTTAAACTACCCAATATATTAGGCCATGCTTTTGTAATACCTTCACTAGATGCTTTTATTTTTATCTCTGGTTTAGTTGATATATTTTTTTTTAAATTATTTTTCTTATATTATTTGATTGTACATTATTTACACCAATATTATTTACTTGATTACTAGTTCTTTGTACTATTTGAGTAGCCCCTACTGGAACTTGGTCAGTATAAACAACTTGTTGTATTTGTGCAAATTCTTCTGGCTTAGCACATAATTTTATCATTTCTGCTTGAAATACAACACTTTTTGATTTGACCATTTTATCCTACTTTGTAATTCAGATAATTGATATATCAATTGAACTAATCTCATTTTATTAACTTCAGTTGATATCTTTTTTTACTTGCTCTAATTCATTTTGATTATACAAATCTAATTTTTTTGTGCTTTGAAAAACTAAAATATCTTTCACATATTTTATCATTTCCCATAAAAAATTATCTAAATCTTTTTCCTTGATTTAAAATATCATTTGTACTTTGTATTGCATTATCAACATTATATTCAATAATTGCTTGTATAATGTTATTAACAAAATCAAATTTTGGAATTCCTACCAAATCTTTTTATTTTATCTTCATCTATTTTATTTTCTCCATCTTGAATACATCTTTCTAAAATAGATAATGCATCTCTCATTGCTCCTTCTGATAAAACAGCTATTATTTGAAGTGCACCTTCTGTTATTTCTATATTACTTTCCTCACATACAATTTTTAATCTTTTTATAATATCATCATTTGAAATTCTTTTAAAATCAAACCTTTGACATCTTGACAAAATTGTTGCTGGTAATTTTTGTGGTTCTGTCGTTGCTAAAATAAATTTCACATGTTCTGGTGGTTCTTCCAATGTTTTTAATAATGCATTAAATGCCGCTATTGAAAGCATGTGAACCTCATCTATTATATATACTCTATATTTAGCTTTTTGTTGGCAAAAGTTAACTTCTTCACGTATACTTCTTACATCTTCAACACCATTATTAGAAGCTGCATCCATTTCCACAATATCTGTTAAAGATCCATTTATTGCTGCCTTACAAATTTCACATTCATTACACGGTTCTCCATCTTTTTTGATTTAAACAATTTATTGCTCTTGCTAAAATCTTTGCAGATGATGTTTTCCTGTTCCTCTTCCTCCATTAAATAAATATGCATGCCCCTACTCTATTTGCCATAATTTGATTTTTTAATGTTTTAGTTATATGTTCTTGACCAACCATTTCTCCAAAAGTCATTGGTCTGAATTTTCTATAAAGAGCTGTGTACCCCACTCCTATCACATCCTTTATACAACAAAATGGTAAGGTCTTAATCTCTATAGAGAGCACTCCACACAAAAAAAGTATCTACTTATTGCTGCTTCCTTCCGGACCTGACAAGGTTCATAGGCTCTGTCGGATTACTCTCTATACAAAGATTAAATCCTTTTACCATTTGTATTATATACTGATTTATAATTTTTGGCAAGTATTTTTTTTATTATTCTTTAATTCTTTTAAAAAACATATTTACTCATATCCGTAAGTTCATTTGATGATGTACCTTTTTCTATCACATCTTCCACTGGTAGTTCTAATGGAATTGTAGCTTTATATATTTTCCCTGAATTTAATTTTTTATTGAAAAATCAAATTTAATATTTATTTTTAAATCTTCTAAAGACACATTAGCTTTTTTTTTAATAATTCATTATGATTAATTTCCTCATCATTCGCTATATAGTTTGCAATATCACAATTACTACAACGTAAAACCATAATTCCACCCTGATTTGTAATTTGCATTTCTTTCATGTCAACATTTTCTGCTACTTCGTATTTTAAATTCTTTACAATGTTTTTCATCTACATTAGAAAATATCGTATTTACATTTTCAACATCTGGCTTATAAATATTTAAAGTTCCATTTTCATTCTCTTTTGTTGCTTCTATATTATTTATTTCTATTTCTTTTATAGTATCTTTGTTTTTTTCATCTTCCTTATATTCTGGATTTTTTTTTCTACATATAAATATATATCATTATCCTGATCTATTGCAAAATTCCACTGATTTCCTTCTACTTTTTCTTCTTTATCATTTCCCTGTGATGAGCTTATTATTGCTATTTTTGAAAGTATATATGGCATATTTGTTTCACCTTCTACATCATACTTTATACTTACAAGGCAAACCGCAAATATTACCATTATTATAATAAATAATAAAATTCCTATATGAAAAAATTGTTGTTTATTATTTCTTTTATACCAAATTTCATTACTTATCACATCCTTTTCCTTTTTTTTCTTTTGTTAAACGTAAATCTTTAAAAAATCTTTTAAAATTTGTTCACATTCATCTTTTAATATTCCTGATTCATATTCAACATGATGATTAAATGTATAATCTTCTAATAAATTAAAAACAGAACCTACTGCTCCTGTCTTTAGGTCTTTTGTTCCATAATATATTTTTCGTATTCTTGATTGTATTATTGTTCCTGCACACATTGAACATGGCTCTAAAGTTACATATAAATCACAATCTATTAATCTCCATGATTGTAATTTTTTACTTGCTTTTTGTATTGCTAGTATTTCCGCATGCTTTGTTGTATCTGCTTTACTTTCTTTTAAATTATGTGCTTTTTGCAATTATTTTTCCATCTTTTACTATTACACATCCTACTGGCACTTCTAATTTTTGTATGCTTTTTTGCTTCCTTAAGTGCTTCCTTCATGAATTTTTCTTGCATTTATTACCTCTTACTTTTTTTATATCTTGGTGTTCCCAGGCGGACTCGAACCACCATCGGTCGCTTAGGAGGCGACTGCTCTATCCTGCTGAGCTATGAGAACGTTTTTATAATAATACTATCATTTTTTATAATTGTCAAGCTGATTTTTTATCTGCTAAAAACTTTCCATAACATAAAAAAACAGATAAACACAACTATATTTGTCATATTTATCTGTTTTTCATTAAATATCTAACTATTCAGTAACTACCTTTACCATAGCTTCTTTTAAGAGTTCTAATTTTTTCTGTTGCTTTCTTTTCTGACCTTGCTTTAACACCCATATATAATTTTATTTTAGGTTCTGTTCCAGATGGTCTTACACAACACCAATTATTATTTTCTAATTCATAATATAAAACATTTGAAGTTGGTAATCCTGTTTTTGTAATTTTACCATTCTTCATATTTTTTTTTTCTATATCTTTTTGTATATCTTTAAATTTTAGAACTTTAAGTCCTGCAATTTCTGTAATATCTTTTTTTGTCTTGTTTTTGTCATCATATCTTGAATTTCTTGAGCACCTTCTGCTCCTTCTCTAACAATTGAAACTTGTGTTTCCTTTGTAATATCCATATTTTTTATAAATATCTTGCATCATATCCCACAAAGTTTTATCTTGTGATTTTGCATAACATGCAGCTTCACACAAAGCCATTACCGCTGCTATACCGTCTTTATCCCTAGCATAATCTCCTATTAAGCAACCATAGCTTTCTTCAAATCCAAAAACATATTTATTTTTTTCCTGTTTCTTCAGCATTTCTCATTATTGCTCCTATATTTTTTTAATCCTGTCAAAACCTCATAACAATCTAAATTATAATTACTTGCTATATCTTTTGCTAAATTTGAAGAAACTATTGTTGTAACAAACATTCCATTATCTGGTAAAATACCTTTTTCTTTCATTTGAGAAATACGATATTCTGCTATAAGTAATGCTGACATATTTCCTGTGTAATCCATATATTTTCCTGTTTTACTATCTTTAGCAAATACCCCTAAACGATCAGCATCAGGATCTGTAGCTAAAACGACATCTGCATCAACTTTTTCCGCTAACTCTAAAGCTAACTTAAATGCTTTTGGATCTTCTGGGTTTGGATAATCTACAGTTGGAAAATTTCCATCTGGATCTTTCTGTTCTGGTACCACATATAAATTTTGTATTCCTATTTCTGTCAATAATCTTTCTACAACTGTATTTCCTGTTCCATGTAATGGTGTATAAACAACTTTTTAAGTTTTTTACCTTGTTCCTTTACTATCTCTGGATTTAATACTAAACTTTCCAATTTTGCTAGATATTTATCATCCATTTTAGTTCCTATTAAATGGAATAAATCTTTTTCCTCTGCTTCCTTTCTATCCATTGTTTTTATCTCTGAAAAATTAGTTACAGCTTTTACTTTTCCTATAATATCTACATCTCTTGGATTAACTATTTGTGCTCCATCATCCCAATACACTTTGTATCCGTTATATTTTGGTGGATTATGGCTTGCTGTTATCATAACTCCTGCTGTGCATCCTAATTCACGTACAGCAAATGATAACTCTGGAACAGGTCTTAAATTTTCAAACAAATATGTTTTTTATTCCATTCGCATTTAATATTAATGCTGTTTGCTCACTAAATTCTTTTGACATTTTTCTTGAATCATAACTTATTGCTACTCCTTTTTCTTGTGTTCCTTGTTCTACTATATAATTTGCTAAACCTTGTGTTGCCTTTCCTACAGTATATTTATTCATCCTGTTTGTTCCTGCTCCTATTACACCCCTTAATCCTGCTGTTCCAAATTCTAATTCTTTATAAAATCTATCTTCAATTTTTTTTCGTCTCCCATTATTGATATTAATTCTGATTTTGTTTCTTCGTCAAATTCTGCACTTTCACACCATCTTTTTTGTATTCTTTCATATAATCTTTCATTCTCAATCATTCCTTTCCATTTTTATATCAATTCTTATTTCTACAACAAAATTGTTTATGCTAAACAGTAAATATGCGACATGATAAACTTCTAATTGTTTCATGCCGCATATTTCTGCGTATTTTGTTTTAATCTAAATGATGAAATTGTTTATACAATTTTCTAGCAGTTCTTGGGCAGTCAACATCTGCACTGTCTGAATTTTTTTACAGGCGCAAACTCTTCTTCTCTTTTTACACGCAAAATTGCCATGTCATCAACTTTTACCAAAAGCATCAAATAAAAATGCTTCAAATTTGTATGCATTTGGAGAATCTGGAACAACTAAATTTCCATCTTTATCTATATATTTAGCTTTTTTGTATGCAACATGATATGGTAATGGATTTGCTCCCATTCTTTCTATTGCTTTTACATTAAATAAATTACATAAAATATGTGATTCACCATATAATAATTCACCATTTTCATCTACGGCTTCTGCCATTTCTTCAGTAATTTCTGAATATTCAATTACATTTGGTTTTCCATTACGTCTGCAAAATACTCCTACTTTTTCATAAGGATTTGCTTTAACAACTGATTTACAAGCTACAGTTACACCTTTATCAATAGCTATTCCCCATAAGAACAGGATCAACCATTTTTTTACAAGACAGTTATCAACTCCACCTATAAATACCCATTCAACACCAAGTTCTTTCATTTTATCAACCATTTTATTTTTTTACTAAAGCTTCATAAATCCCACCATGTCCATCTGCTGCTAATTTTACAAGTCCATCTTCACCAATCAAAATTTTTTCCCTCTGTATCCATCATTGGTAATTCGCCTTGAATGAAGAAAACAAGTTTTTATCTTTTGGTAACCAAAATATTTATGTTTTTCAAAAAAATTCTATTGTTGCTTTTATTATTTTCTCTACTAGTCATTATAAACCATGGTATTGTAACACCATATTTTTTTCCTTTTCTTCTTTTAATGAATCACATAAAAGTTCAAATAATGATTTATGTGAGTCTAGTCCTATATCAAATGTTCCTTTTGGTCCATCATGTCCTAATCTTGTTCCTTGTCCACCTGCCATTGTTACTGCTGCTAGTTTTTCCTTCTCTAATTGCCTTTTTCCCTATGTTATCATAATATTTATAGTCATCATACAATTTATATTTATCCATATATTCAATTGGCGTTATTTCATCACTTGATTGTTTTTGTTCTTGTTTTGTTGTTAAATACAATGAATTTACTAATTCAAAATCTATATTTTGTATTTGTTCTAATAATTGTTTTTGTTTTCTTTCATCTAATTTTTCATATCCATTTAATAATTGTTCTTGATTATATTTCTTTAGTAATGCTCTTATTTCTCCTAAGTTCATATATTTCATTCCTTTCTAAAACAAATAAAATCTTTTTATTTTTACTTTTCTCTATTCGTATATAATAGCAAAAATTTTTTAAATTGTAAAGTTTTTATTATTCTTTTATATATCAATTTTTTTTTCAAAAATTCAAGTAAAAAAAAAAAATAGTAAAATTTTTTTAAAATTTACTATTTTCCCTCTCTATAAAAATTCAAAAAATATACATCTATCGTTACAAAATCACTTTATAATTTTACAAAAATATCAATATTATTTTTTTCGCTCAAATACATAAAACATTTAAACACATTAAAAATAACATCTTATGCTAAATTTTAAAAATGAAATTATACTTTTGAATTAAAAAACGACATTATATTTTTAGCATCAAAATTGACGCAATAATATTTACAATTTAATTTTTCCTGCCGTATTAAGAACTCCATCATATTGACACACTAAATCCTTCATTTGATTTTCTACATCATCAATACAATAGCAATCTATTGATTTAATATTTTTTGACCCAACATTTTCTTGAATATAAAATTCATTTTTTGAATATAATTTTTTTCCACCTTTAATAAACACTGTAGTTTCTAAGTTTTCAGACATATTTTTTCTTATAGAATCTAATTTACACAAATCATTTACACACCAATCAAGCGCAAAGATTTTCTCTTTATCTTTTTGGCTTAAACTAACATTTTTAAAAACTTTTTTTTTTTATTGTTTCATTCAAATCATTTTCTGTTAAAATAACAACATTATGATTTTGTTTTATTTCATTTTCTATATAAGGTAAAAGTTATCATTTCAAAATGATAATCACTTACATAAAACGAACATATCCTTTCTTGTTTTTTTTACATCCTCGTTTGTATTTTCAAATTGACTTATCATAAAAAATTTACCACCCTTTCAAATGAAAGCCTTTTCTTTCGAAGTCCCTTTATTTTTCTTTTTCCAAATTTTACCATTTTATTTTTAATATGTCAATAATATTTCAAATAAAATTCATCTACCTTTTTCGACACAATTTTTCGCCATATTATACTTTTTTTCCCTTTCTTAACATTTTCGACTTTTTACATATTTTCTTACAGCAGTAAGCGATATATTAAATCATATAAATCTAAAAATTACAAAATTATTACAAATTTTCTTAATTTTATTAAAATTTTTCGACATTCCATAAATTTAATTTTTTACACTATGATTTTAATTTTTCACAATATACTTTTAATTTTTTATACAAATTTTCCAATTATACATACTATACTCTAAATTTTTTATACAATTTTTTTAATTCTTTATAATATAATTTTTATGTATTTTTTTAATTTTTTGTATATAATTCTCAAATATGCCAATAATAAATTCAAAGAATATTTTTTCAAAAAAAGTTTAATGGAGGTAACTCATGAAAAAAATTTTTTAAATAAAAAGAAATTTGTAAAAAAATTTGTATTCTTACAATTTTACTATTTTTATATGTAGGAATTTCTGCAATATCTTATGCAAAATCTACATCTTCTGAAATATCTAATAGTGTATTCAGATTACATGTACTTGCTAACAGTGATTCTTCTGAAGACCAAAACCTAAAATATAAAGTACGAGATAAACTAATTTCATATATGAATACTATTTGTAGTGCAACTACTTCTAAAAAAAAGCTATCTATATTGCTCAAAATCACCTTAATGATTTTCAAAAAATAGCAGAGCAAACTATTTCAGAAAAATGGATATACCTATCCTATAAAAGTTGAAATTGGAAATTTTGATTTTCCTACAAAAACTTACGGAGATATTTCTCTTCCAGCTGGTTCTTATGATGCTTTACGTGTTGAAATTGGCAAAGCTCAAGGACAAAATTGGTGGTGTGTAATGTTCCCTCCGCTTTGTTTTATTGATGTTTCTTCTGGTATTGTTCCTGATGAATCAAAAGAACTTTTAAAAAGAAAATATGAATGAAGAAGATTTTTGCTCTTATTTCTGATAACAATTCCCATTCTGATATTTCTTTTAAATTCAAAATTTTAGAATTTTTTGGTAGTAAAAAATTTACAACAGCTAAAAACTAAAGCAAATATTTTTCAGTTTGCATATAACAACAATTTAATTAAAAAGCTAATATAGCTATAAAATTGTAATTATCTTTAAAACCTTTATACTTATATTTTCGTCTGAATGTATTGCATTTTTATTACCTTTTGGTATATTTTATTAAAATAGAGTGTAATTATTACACTCTATTTTTAATGCAAACTAAATTAAAAAAAAACATATCAGGGGTAATACATTTGGAAAAACTAATAATAAAGGACCTACACCATTAAAAGGTGAAGTACAAATAAGTGGAGCAAAAAATGCAGCAGTAGCAATCTTACCTGCCACTTTATTAATAGATGGAATATGTACAATAGAAAATTTGCCACATATAAGTGATGTAGAAATATCATGCAAAATATTAGAAAAACTTGGAGCAAAAATTACTTGGAATACAAAAAATTCAATAACAATAGATACAAGAAATATATCAACAACAAAAGCACCTTTAGATTTAACAAGTAAATTTAGAGCATCTTATTATATAATTGGTGCAATGCTTGGAAGGAAAGGTGAAATAGAAGTAGGAATGCCAGGCGGCTGCAAACTGGTGCAAGACCTATAGACCAACACATAAAAGGTTTTGAAACTCTTGGAGCAACTGTATCTGTTGGTAATGGAACTATACATGCAAAAGCAGATAAATTAATTGGTAATTCAATATATATGGATATAGTATCTGTTGGAGCAACAATAAATGTAATGTTATCTGCTGTACTTGCTAAAGGAACAACAACAATAGACAACGCTGCAAAAGAACCTCATATAGTAGATGTTGCAAACTTCCTAAATGCAATGGGAGCTGACATTCGCGGTGCTGGAACAGATTTAATAAAAATAAATGGAGTTGAAAAACTATCTGGAAATTTAACATATTCCGTAGTTCCAGATCAAATAGAAGCTGGTACATTCATGCTAGCAGCCGTAGCCACAAAAGGAGATTTACTTATAAAAATTGTATTACAAAACACTTAGATTCTATCACAGCAAAAAAATCATAGAAGTTGGTGGAACTGTAGAAGATCATGGAGATAGTTTACGTGTTTATTGCAAAGAAAGACCACATAAAGCAAATATTAAAACTCTTCCTTACCCAGGTTTTCCAACAGATTTACAACCTCAAATGGGTGTTGTTTTTATCATTAGCAGAAGGAACAAGTATTATAAACGAAAGCATCTGGGAATCAAGATTCCAATATACAGATGAATTAAACAAAATGGGAGCTAAAATAACAGCCCAAGGAAAAACAGCTGTATTTGAAGGCGTAGAATCTCTAAGTGGTGCACCTGTTTACTCTACTGACTTACGTGCAGGAGCTGCTTTAATAGTTGCAGGAACAGCTGCTATTGGTACAACAGAAGTATATAATCTAGAACACATTGATAGAGGTTATGAAAATATAGAAGAAAAATTTAGAAAAATCGGTGCTAATATTGAAAGAGTTAACGAATAATATATTCTTCACTAACAAAAGCGAACACTAATAGCATTATTACTTATCATAATATTCATTTTTAAGACTTGTCTCTTTTTGTTCGCTCGAAAAATTTTTAAAAGTAAATTTCACATTTTCAGAACTCAATATTAATATAAAAACAAAGGAATCAAAAAAACATGTTAAAATTTTATAGTTTATATAGTGGCAGTAGTGGAAATAGCCTATTAGTAAAAACAGAAAACACAAACATTTTAGTTGATGCTGGTGTTAGCAGTAAAAAAATCGAAACAGCACTAACTAATTTAGAAATAGACCCATCATCCTTAGACGGTATTTTAATAACACACGAACACTCAGACCATGTTCAAGGACTTGGAACATTTTCAAAAAAAATTTGGTATACCTGTTTTTGTTAATCAAAAAACTTTAGATGCAATGCCAAAACAAAAAGAAAAAATATCAGAAAAAATATCAACTTCTTCAAAATCGAAGAAAAAAAATTTGAAATAAACGATTTAAAAATAAAGCCATTTGCAATACCACATGATGCAGCAAATCCTTTGCGGATTTAGCATTGTAAAAAGACAACAAAAAAAAAATAAGTATAGCTACTGATATTGGTCATATGACAAATGGAATATTAAAAAATTTAGAAGGTAGTGAATTCATTTTATTAGAATCAAACTATGATCCAGAAGTATTAATGTATTCACATTATCCTTACATTCTAAAAACACGTATTGCTGGTCCAACAGGACATTTATCAAATGAAGCAGCTGGAAAAAACAATATCTTTCTTATTAAAATCCGGTCTACAACAAGTTATGCTAGGACATTTAAGCAAAGAAAGTAATTTTCCAGAACTAGCATACAAAACTGTTGTTGAAGAATTAATCTCTAGTAATTATAATGAAAATTTTTTAAGGTTATCTATAGCAAGCCGTGATGCAACTAGCAAGGAGGTCTTATGCTAACTATTAATATTGTATGTGTTGGTAAAATTAAAGAACAATATCTGAAAGATGCAATAACTGAATATAGTAAAAAGACTTTCTAGATATTGCAAATTACATATTATTGAAGTACCTGATGAAAAAAATTCCCGATAAACTTAATAATACAATTTCTGAAGAAATTAAAGAAAAAGAGTGTCTTAATATTTCTAATCATTTGCCTAAAGATACCTTTCCTATTTGTTTAGATTTAAAAGGTAAAGAATTCTCTTCTGAAGAATTTTCTAAAAAAATATTGAAACACTCTCTTTAGTAACAAGTTCCATCACATTTATTATTGAGGCTCTTTGGGTATAACTCAAAAAATGAAAGATAGTTGCAAAAAAATCTATTTGCTTCTCTAAAATGACTTTTTCCACATCAATTAATTAGAGTTTTTTTACTTGAGCAAATTTACAGAGCCTTTAAAATTTCTAATGGTGAAACTTATCATAAATAATTTATATTTTATTGTAGAGAAATAATTAAAACTTCTATATTTTTTATAATTTATCTAAATAAGGGACAGATGCTTTATAAAAGCTAACAAGAAGTTGTTATAACATCAATGGGGGAATTGACTTTTGCTTGTTTCTCTACAAGTTTAAAAAAACTTTTAATATTTTCAATCAAACTTAAATTTTAAAAATTTCTTTTAATAATTTTAAATCAAATCTAAATTTTTTGGATTTTTTTAATGATTTTTAATCAAATCTAATCTTTTAAAAAATTTCTTTAATGATTTTTAATCGAATCTAATCTTTTTAAAATTTCTTTAATGACTTTAAACCGAATTTAAATCTTTTTTGAATTTTTTTTTAATAACTTTTTGATAATACATTTATTACTATCTTTCTAATAATAATAAACAATATTATAAATAATAATAACTCTGAAATAATCATATCTTTTATAAAAAATAATGAATCAATTAAGTTTAGCTTTTTCTAAACTGTACCCACATTATACATTGCATTTTTTATAATGTCAACAAAAAAGATTTCGACAAAATCTGACACTTAACTTTTGAATTCTCCTCCCTCCCTAAGCACAAACTTAGTTGGAAAAGAATTAAATTTTGACAAGGCAATTTTTATTTAAAAGGCAAGGGCGCATACTCTATGTATGTAAATCCGCGTTTTTAAATGGAAGTTAACGCAGCCAAAATTATAATTATTTTTCAACATATCATACAAGAATTAAATTACATTACAAACCAAAAACACTAACAAAAATTCCAACAAAATCAGCAACTAAAGAAGAAAAACAAAACAAATCTCGTTTTTTTAATACCCACACTCGCCGAATACACAGCAATAGTATAAAAAGTAGTCTCTGTAGAACCCATAATAACCGCAGACATAAGACCAAATTTAGAATCAACACCATAATTTTTTCATTATATCTGTTGCCACAGCAATAGCACTACTACCTGATATTGGTCTAATCAAAGCCAATGGCATAATTTCAGTTGGAAAATTAATCTTATTTAAAATTGGTGAAACAATTGAAATAATAAAATCTAAAATACCTGAACTTCTTAGTGCACCAATTGCTACAAACAACCCTATAAGTGTAGGAAAAATACTAATTACAATTTCAATTCCATCTTTTGCACCTTCCAAAAAAAACATCAAATATTTTTATTTTTTCAACTATACCATAAACAACTATAATCAATATAATACTAGGCATCGCAAGACTAGAAACATAATTTACAAATTGCATAAAATCACCATCACATCATCCCTTATTATTAAATATACCATGTTCTTTTTTATTTTTCATATAATATTAAAATTTTTGTAACAACAACACCTGCCACAGCTGCACAAATTGTAGCTATCCAAACAGGAAAAATTATGCTTGTTGGATTTTTGAATTTAATGATGCTCTTATTGCAATAACAGTTGTTGGAATTATCTGAATAGATGCAGTATTTAAAACAATTAGCATTACCATTGAATTACTTAAAGTCTCTTTATTCAAATTTATTTTTTTGCATAGATTTCATTGCCTTTATCCCTAGTGGTGTAGCCGCATTTCCTAAACCTAAAAATATTCGCAATCATATTCATAGCAATCTCTTTTCTTATCTCTTTTTCATTTTTCAATTCAGGAAATAAAATTTTTATTATTGATTTAAAATTTTTGTTAATTTTGTAATTACACTCGTTTTCTCTGCTATTTTCATTATTCCACTCCATAAAGACATTGTTCCTAATAATGTTAAGCACAATGTTACTGTTTCTTGTGTACTACTAAATATTGATGAATTCAATTTATCAATATTTCCAAAATTACTGCATATATAAATGATGCTATTATAAAAATTGGCCAAATTTTATTTAACATTTTATCATACACCTTTCTTTCATTTAACAACTTTAATTTCAGTATACTTATATATATTCATTTTTTAATGCTTTTATTTCTCATAATAATATTTTCGTATCACAATTCAATTAAACTGCCCATTAATATATTAATTTAATCATTAATTATAATTTACAAGCTATTTTATTAAATCAACGGAATTTTATTCCATTTTTTAATTGACCTTGATATTAATTTATGATATAGTATACGTTGTAGGAAGGATTACAAAATAATAACATTGAGGGAGGCAAAGATGAAATCAACTGGAATAATAAGAAAAGTAGATGAGCTTGGTAGAGTTGTTATACCAATTGAGCTTAGAAACAAGTTCGGAATCGCTGAAAGAGACCCAATAGAAATTTATGTAGATGGCTCTTCAATCATATTAAAGAAATTTGAACCAAATTGCATTTTTTGTGGAAATACAAAGGAATTAAAACTTTATAGAGATAAATTAGTTTGTCCTAAATGTGCAAACCAAATTAAAAATTATATGAGAAAGAAGAAGAATAAAATAATTTCATTTTGCAAAAATAATAACCACTCGTAAAACGGGTGGTTTTAACATCGAATATCAATATTAAACTTTTTCCTTTCAAATATATCATAAAAATTAATATATTAATTTTCGGTGGTATTGAAACAATGTTAAAGCAAAAGTAAACATTAATAAAATTAACATCTCATACAATAGTAAATATCATTATAAAATAAATTTCATATAAATTTCGTTTTTTGAAACCCCTCTATCCTTAGCAATTTTTTAATAATCTCTTTTTTATTTAACCCCTGCTTTTGATAAAGTTCATAATGTTCTTCTAAACTCATATCTTTAAACTCTTGTTGTTTCTCTTCAATTTTTATTTCTTGCCTACCTTCTATTAAAATTATCATTTCTCCTTTTAAAAATTCACTTTTTTCTATTATTTCTTCTATATTACCTCTTATAAATTCCTCATGTATTTTTGTCAATTCTCTAGCCAAGACTATCTCTCTACCTCCACAAATTCTTTTAAATCTTTTAGTGTAGTTTGTAATTTGTGTGGTGCTTCATATATTATTACTGTTTGTGTACTATCTTTTATTTTTGCTCTAATTTTGTTTTCTATTTTTCTTATTTAAAGGTAAAAATCCTAAAAATAAAAATGTATCTGTATTTATTCCTGAACCTATTAAAGCATTTACAAAAGCACATGCTCCCGGAATTGGTATGACTTTTATATTCTCTTGTATACATTTTTTATAACTATTTCTCCCGGATCACATATACCTGGTGTTCCTGCATCTGAAACTAATGCAATATTTTTTCCATTTTTAATTCATTTATTAATTCTTCTGACTTTATTTCTTCATTATGCCTATGATAACTTATTAAATGTTTTGATATTTCATAATAATTCAATAATTTTAAAGTATGTCTTGTATCTTCTGCTGCTATTATATCTACATTTTTAATGTATTTATTGCCCTAAACGTTATATCTTCTAAATTTCCTATTGGTGTTGCTACTACATATAAAATTCCATTTTTCATTTTACTTTCAACCTTCTTTTTTTATTTTTTATTTTTTTTTATTGATTATTTATTATTATTATTTTTTTTTATTATTTTTTTATTGTTATTTTTTTTATTATTTTTTTTTTATTATTTTTTTTTATTTTTTTTTTATTATTATTTTTTATTATTTTTTTTTTATTTTTTTTTTTTATTATTTTTTTTTTATTATTATTTTTTTTATTATTATTTTTTTTTATTATTTTTTTATTATTATTTTTTTTTATTATTATTTTTTATTATTATTTTTTTATTATTATTTTTTTTTATTATTATTTTTTTTATTATTATTTTTTATTATTATTTTTTTATTATTATTTTTTTATTATTTTTTTTATTATTATTTTTTTTATTATTATTTTTTATTATTATTTTTTTTTATTATTTATTTTTCTAGTTCATAAATTTCTTTTTACTTCATGTATAGTTTCCTTTTTCATCATAAATATAAAATTAGATATACCTTCAAAAATGACTTTGCATTTTTTACACCTTTTATCATAACAATTTTTGGTTCTTCATCTTTTTAGAAAATATAAAACGAATTTCTTTAGGCTCTATTTTATATTTTCTCATCAAATCAAAAAAATATCTACTAACCTTTTCTGGTCTATGTACTATATAAAATTCACCCTTATCTTTTTTACATATCTTTTGCCACACGAATAAAAAATCCTCTAAATCAGCTGTTATCTCATGCCTTGCTATCATTTTTAGGTTCATCTGGATTTATTATTCTGTATTTTTCTTTTTATATGGAGGATTTGTTATTACTACATCAAATAATTGTTTTTCATAATATTTATTCAAATTTAAAAATTGAATCATTTATAATTTCAAATTTTTCATTTAATTTATTTAATTCAATACTACGCTTTGCCATATTACACACTTCTTTTTGTATTTCTACCCCAACAACTTTTTTTTAATTCCGTTTTTCCACATAATAGTATAGGCATAACCCCCTGAACCAGTTCCTAAATCCAAAACATTTGCATCTTTTTTTTTATATTTTTGCAAAATTTACTAATAACACTATCTATCCCAAAAACAAAACCATTCTTTTATTTTGTATTATTTTTAAATCTTTAATTCCCAATTCATCTATTCTTTCATTTTCTTTTATTTCCATTTTTTATACCTTTCAAATATAATATCACTTATTTTTTTATTTACCATATTATATATTAAAATTATTATTTTTTCAAGGAAAGGACTTTGATTAGCATGGACTATAAAAAAAGGAAGTCAATTAATGCATATAGAAAATTATAATAATAGAGGCAACGAAAATAAGCCAAAACCTAAACCTCCTAAAAGAAAAAACTCACATTCAGAGATTATAAAAAAAAATACTTTAAAATCTTTAAATGAAGTTGAATCTTTTTCTTAATAATTTAGATAAAGCTTCTAAATATATACATCTTTATAAATTTTTAAAATAATTGTAGTTTGATATATTAAGAAAGTATATTTTTTTCCTAACATATCAAACTTATTTTTCTATTTTTCATTTCAAGCAAATTAAATTTTAAATTCCTCTTTTTCCTCACCCTCGACCAAAATTTTAACACTATTGATTTCCGTAAATTGTGTCATAGTATAAACTATACTATGAATCAAATTTTGTTTAGTATTTTTATCTTCTTTATCATAAGACAAAATATATCAGAAGAAAAATCCAAAACTAAACAATCCTTTTTCTGTATAAGACTTCAAAAACTTTGGTATTATCTGGAATTATCTTTTTAGTTTTTCATTTTTTAGGTCCTTCTATTAATAAATTAGCTAATTTTTCATAAGGTAAATTAACAAGATCTTTTATATCCACTAATCTTGCCTCCGGAGATAATTGGCCTGTTTCTCTATCTACAAAAAATAGACTTACAATAGTTTGCCTAGATTGTTCATCTGTAATTTCTTGTTCTGGTGTATATTCTTTCATTTCATTTTGAGTTTTATTTTTTTGCATAGTTTATTCCAAAAAAAATCCGCCTACTAATATTAAAATAAGAAGAATCCCAAATATAGTTATTGTTTTTTACTTCCCATATAAACAACCTCAATAATCATTATTTACTAAAAAAATTTATGTCTTGTTTGTCCAAATTATGACTATAAAATTTAATAATATTTTTTCTTAACTTTACCACTTTTTTCTAATATTTTACATTTGACAAAATCGCAATTTCCGTATAAAATAAAGGTGTAAAAATCGCTTTATAAAAAGAAGAAAGATTACTATTTCTAATCATTTAGAAAGGATGATAAAAAAAATGGAAAAAAAAAATACAGAACAAAAAATAATATATTACATGTAGGATTAGATGTTGGATCGACAACAGTAAAAAATTATTGTAATGGATTCTAATTTAAATACAATATATGAAGATTACCAAAGACATTTTTCTGATACCAAAAAACCGTATGCAATGTATTAGAAAACTTAATAAAAAAATATCCTGAAAATTCTTTTACAATAGCATTAACAGGGTTCTGGAGCAATGTCTGCAAGCAAATTTTTAAACGTAGAATTCATACAAGAAGTTGTATCTTGTAAAAGAGTTGTAGAAAAATATATACCTGAAACAGACGTTGTTATCGAATTAGGTGGAGAAGATGCAAAAATCATATATTTTGACCAATCAATTGAGCAACGTATGAACGGAACTTGTGCAGGTGGTACAGGAGCTTTTATTGATCAAATGGCTTCTTTATTACAAACAGATACAGCTGGTCTGAATGAACTTGCCAAAGGATATAAAACAATTTACCCTATTGCATCTCGTTGTGGAGTTTTTGCAAAAACTGATGTACAGCCACTTATAAACGAAGGTGCTGCCAAAGAAGACATAGCTGCTTCAATTTTTCAAGCTGTTGTAAATCAAACAATAAGTGGGCTAGCTTTGGTAGACCAATAAGAGGAAATGTAGCCTTTTTAGGCGGACCTTTAAACTATTTATCAGAGCTAAGAAAAACGCTTTATTGAAACATTACACCTAACTCCAGAACATATAATTGTTCCTGAAGACGCTCATCTTTTAGTGGCCAAAGGTGCTGCCATAGATTCATTAGAAACTTCTGCTATCACAACAGAAGAACTAGAACAAAAAATAAACAATTTAAGAATTTCAAAAGATAACACAACCCAACCCATAGAACCTCTTTTCAAAAATAAAGAAGATTATAAGCAATTCAAGGAAAGACACAATAAAGCAAAAATAGGAAAAAAAGATTTAAAAAATTTTTGAAGGAGATTGCTTCTTAGGTATTGATGCAGGTTCTACTACAACAAAATTAGCATTAATTGATAGAGAAGGAAACCTATTATATTCTCTATATGGAAGTAATGAAGGAAATCCTTTAAAAAGCGTTATGAAAATGTTAAAAAGAACTATACTCAAATTTACCAGAAAAAAGCTATTTTAAGATATAGTGGTGTAACCGGCTATGGAGAAAAAAACTAATTCAGACAGCATTAAATGTAGACTTAAATGAAATAGAAACAATTGCCCATTATACTGCTGCCAAACAATTTGAACCAGATGTAACAGCAATAATTGACATTGGTGGTCAAGATATGAAATACATAAAAATGAAAAATGGTGCAATTGATAATATCATGTTAAATGAAGCATGTTCCTCAGGTTGCGGTTCTTTTTATAGAAACATTTGCCAAAAAGCTTAAAATTAGACATAAATGAATTTGTAAAAGAAGCTATTGAAGCTAAGAGACCCGTAGACTTAGGATCACGTTGTACTGTATTTATGAACTCTAAAGATAAAACAAGCACAAAAAGAAGGATATACAGTAGGAGATATCTCTAGCGGTTTTATCATATTCAGTAATAAAAAAATGCTATTCAAAAAGTTATGAAAGTACGTGACACTTCAACATTAGGTGACCACATAGTTGTTCAAGGGTGGAACATTCTATAATGACGCTGTATTACGAGCCTTTGAAAAAATAGTAGGCAAAAATGTTATACGTCCTGACATTTCTGGATTAATGGGTGCTTATGGAATGGCTTTATTATCAAAAGAACAATACGAATCAAACTTTGACATGGAATATCATTCACATATTTTAAAAAACAGATGAAATAGACAAACTAGAAATAAAAAGTAACTTATGCAAGATGTAATAATTGTGAAAATCATTGTAAATTAACAATAAATAAATTTAGTAATGGAGCAATACACATATCTGGAAATCGTTGCGAAAAAGGAGCCGGAATATCTTCAAAAAAATAAAAATTTACCAAATTTAGTACAATATAAATATAAAAAGAATTTTCGATTATATACCATTAGAAGAAAAAAGACGCACCTAGAGGAACTATTGGAATCCCTAGAGTTTTAAATATGTATGAAGACTATCCTTTCTGGTTCACTTTTTTTAACAAGCCTTGGTTTCCGTGTAATAATATCAGAAAAAAAGTACAAGAAAAACTTACGAAAAAGGTATGGAATCAATGCCATCAGAATCTGTATGTTACCCTGCAAAACTATCACATGGACATATAGAAAGTTTACTAGAACAAGGAATTAAAACAATATTTTATCCATGTATGCCATATTCAAGAAAAAGAATATGAAAAAAAGCTGATAACCACTACAATTGTCCTATCGTAATATCATATTCAGAAGTGCTAAAAAATAATGTAGAAGGCTTAAAAGTCAAAAGACATAAAAATTTATAAATCCATTTTTACCTTTTGACAAAAGAATCTAGTTAAAAAAATATTAGAATTACCTGAATTTAAAAGAATATAATTTCAACAAAAGGAATTGATTAGAAGCAGCTGACAAAGCCGAACAAGAATACCAAAAATGCAAACAAGACATTCGTAACAAAGGAACAGAAACTGTAAAATATATAGAAGAAAATAATTTAAGAGGAATTGTTTTAGCAGGTAGACCATATCATGTGACCCTGAAATAAACCATGGAATTGATACATTAATAACATCTCTAGGGCTATGCGTCTTAACAGAAGATAGTGTATCAGATAAGACAGAAAGTAATCAAATCCCATAAGAGTTGTTGATCAATGGGTATTTCATGCCAGATTATATGCTGCAGCAGATTTTGTAGGAAAACATGACAATTTAGAACTTGTACAATTAAACTCTTTCGGATGTGGAGTAGATGCTGTAACAACAGATCAAGTAGAAGAAATATTATCAAGCTATGACAAAATGTACACATTAATAAAAATAGACGAAGTAAATAACTTAGGAGCCGTACGTATCCGTATTCGTTCTCTACTAGCAAGCATGAATAAACGTATTCAGAAAAAAAAAGAAAAAAACAAAAAATTTAGGAAATTATGAATTAAAAAAAAAATATCTTTACAAAAGAAATGCGTAAAGATTATACAATCTAATTCCACAAAATGGCACCAATTCACTTTGAACTATTAGAAACAGCAGTCGCATCTTGTGGTTATAAAGTAAAATTATTAAAAAAGAATGTACAAAATCATACTGTAGAAACAGGATTAAAATATGTTAACAATGATGCATGTTACCCTTCAATTTTAACAACAGGACAAATGATAGAAGCATTACAATCAGGAGAATATGACTTAAATAAAACAGCTTTAATAATGTCACAAACTGGTGGCGGATGTAGAGCTACAAACTATATTGGATTTATACGTAAGGCATTAAAAGATGCTGGATTTGGAAATATACCAGTAATTTCATTCAATATTGTTGGTATGGAAAAAATGCCCGGATTTAAGTTAACACCTGAACTATTAGAAAAACTTATAAAATGTGTACTTTATGGAGATCTACTACAAAAAATGTTAACTAGAAATAGAGCTTATGAAGTACATAAAGGAGAAACAAAAAAAATTATTTGATACATGGATGGAAAAATGCAAAAAACTAATAGTAAAATGCACAAACAAAAGAATTTAAACAAAGTATTTATGACATAGTAAACGACTTTGAAAAAAATTGAACTAGACATGAGTACACCAAAGCCTAGGGGTAGGAATAGTTGGAGAAGTATTAATAAAATATCATCCTTATGGAAACAATTATGTAGCAGACCTTTTAGAAAAAAGAAGGTGCAGAAGTAATATTACCAGAATTTATGGGATTTGTAAAATTCATGGCAACACACAAAATAACATTTAATACATTATTAAACACAAATAAAACATCTGCAAAAATAAGTAAAATAACAATTAAATTAATAGACCTATTAGAAAAAGATGTAAAAATAGCCTTATCAAATTCTAAAAAGGATATATGATGCCATCTAATATCTGGCATTTAGAAGAACAAGTAAAAGATGTATTATCAATAGGAAATCAAACAGGTGAAGGCTGGTTCTTAACAGCAGAAATGATAGAATATATAGAAAATGATATCCCAAATATTGTATGTGTACAACCATTTGCATGTTTACCTAACCACGTTGTAGGTAAAGGTGTAATAAAAAACAATACGTGAAAAATATCCAGATGCAAATATTTCTCCTGTTGATTATGACCCAGGCGCAAGTGAAGTAAATCAAGCTAACCGTATTAAACTTTTAATGACTGTCGCAAAAGACAATTTGAAGAAAAAAAGAATCTGAAAAACATTCTATAGATTTAGAAAACAAATCAGAAAATAATTTAGAAAATAAAAATATTAATCCAAAGAAAAAAAAATACAATTTCTTAATTTTGTACTAAAAAACAAGAACAAAAGCAGACATTAATAACATTTGCACTTATTTAGACATTTTAAAGTCCGCGTCTTTGTTCATGCGCGAAATTTGCAAAGCAAATATCGCGGCATTGTTACTATTTTATATTCTAGGAAGTTCAGAGAACTTTCCTAGAATATAAACAAACTTTTAAATTCTAAAAACACAGACTTTAAAATATTTTCGTTCTGTATTTTTTAGAATTTATTTTATTTATTATTTATTTTTTTTATTTATTATTTATTTTTTATTATTTATTTTTTTTTTATTATTTATTTTTTTATTATTTATTTTTTTTATTATTTATTTTTTTATTATTTATTTTTTTTGTTTTTTTATTATTTGTTTTTTTTTATTTGTTTTTTATTATTTATTTTTTATTATTTATTTTTTATTATTTATTTTTTATTATTTATTTTTTATTATTTATTTTTTTTATTATTTATTTTTTTATTATTTATTTTTTTTATTATTTATTTTTTTTTATTATTTATTTTTTTATTATTTGTTTTTTTTTTATTTTTATTTTTTTTTATTTTTGTTTTTTTATTATTTTTTTTATCTAAAATATTTCAAAAAATTCTTTTGCTTGTTTATATCCCAAAATAATATAATTCTTCTAATTTACCAATATCTAATAAACCTATTTTTTTTAGTTTTAATTTTAAATTATTATACGTACCTTGCATTTCATAATTAGATAATTCTCTACATAACAAATCAATAGATCGTCCTGCCACTTCTACAAGATTTTCACAACAATTATCATTTTTATCTGTTTCAAAAACAACATTCACAATATTTTTTGCACCCAATAATTCTAATTCCTTCCAAGGTACATTTTCCCTAATACCACCATCTATTAACTCCATATCTTCATACTCAACTGGAGAGAAAACAACTGGATAACTACAACTCGCTCTTACTGCTTTTCCTATAGGAATATTGTTAATAAATTTTATTTTATCCGAAAATTCACTTCTTTTTAAGCAAAATTAAAACATATAACATCTCCTGTATTCATATTTTACACTTGGTACCACAAGTGGCTTTCTTATATCAGATATATTATAAATTCCTTTTTTTTTATTACATTCTTTATTAATTAATTTTTCTATTTCTTTTCCTGAACTTAATCCATCAATAATTATTTTTTGCTCAATTATTAGTCCATAAATTAATTTAATTATATTTTTTAAATCTGCATATCTTATTTTTTTTGCAATATTTTTTAAATATATTATAAATTTCTTCTGCCGTAAATCCAGCTGCATATAAACTTGATACTATACTTCCTGATGATGTTCCACCTATATATTCTATTTCTATATTTTTTTCTTCTATTGTTTAATACTCCTATATGTGCTACACCTTTTATTCCTCCTCCTGCTAAGCACAAACTTATTTTTTATTTTTCATAAATTCCTTCTTTCTAAATTAATTTTATTTTATATTATAAATTATGCTCTATTTTTCAAAAAGTTTTTAAATAGCAAAAAAACCTAATACTATTTTTATAATAATACTAGGTTTTCTTTCTTTTATTTTCCTATTACATTAAATGACATTACAAAATCTGTTCCATCTTTTAATTGCATATAAAATCTTTCTGATATATCTCCACTATTTTTTTTTCATTCATATCTCTTATAGTAACTTCTTGTATTGATATTCCTGAATCTTCTGAATAATCTCCAAATTCAAAATTATAATGTGATGAAAAATGTTTTTTCATATATTCTTCAAATTTATCTACATTATTTTCAAAATAAGTATTCTTAAATGTTTCATCTAAATAACTAAACATCGTTCTGTAATCTCTTGCATTCATCATTTGTCTTACTTTATCTACATTCATCATTACTTTATATTGTGCATTTGATGAATTATATTTTTCATTAAATTTTTTCATTATCTAATGTATATGTATCTAGTTTTACTGTATAATTCATAACAGATTTTTCATCAAAAATATATAGATTCTCATATTTATCCTTACATACATATTCCTTATTTCCATCTTTATCATTTACAAGATATTGAGTAAATGATAAACTTGATATTTCTTTTATATTATTTTCCACATATTTAGAAAAATGTATTATAGTTTCCAAATCTTTTTTTCTCTGTAGTCTTTATCTAATAAATTATATCCTTCTTCTCTATTATATAAAACTGCATTCTTATAATTAACTAAAAAATATCTTCTATCATTTGGATGTCATCTATATGTTTAAACTGATATTGATTATATACGTTTTTTTCTATTTCACTAGTAGCTGTTTTTTTTATTCTATTCTCCAATATTTGATTATTTTCAATATCAACTGGTATTATACCAAATAGCCCATTTTTTTCT